>CABEEE010000300.1_pt1 | contig 67883 bp, 66 predicted proteins | sample 3423231 | NCBI WGS metagenome assembly CABEEE01 (sample SAMEA5534333, study PRJEB31848) | metagenome | biome: tundra; feature: field; material: soil | place: USA | collected 2013-05 | depth 0.15 m | reverse complement strand
GTTGTGCCACCCCAAAGTGGCTGGTCAGGGCTCTGCCTGCAAAGAGTGAAGCGGGCCCTGTCAACGCTACGTCCGCCCGAGAACTCAGGACAAGTGTCAAAGTCCTAGCAACCAAGCTCCGCTAGCTCGGCCGGGCAGGATGCGCTCAAGATCGTCGTCAGCCGGGCGACGGCGAGCTGGTGCAGGCCCGACGGGGCGGGGAATACGATGAGCATCCCCTCATCGAGCTCGTACCGGAATTCGTCGTCGGCCATGTCCTCCATGTCCGCGACGGTCAGCATCCGGTCCTGGCCGGACCATACGTCCGGAGCGCTTATGACACTCATCGTGCCTCCCGCTGGTCACGGGCGCCACCTTGCCAGGCAGTACCGACAGTTCAGCCGGGAACGCGCACGCGCCTGCTGACAACCGCTGCTGCTGCCGGAGCGCGCCCGCCGGGGCCCGCGTAGGCCACGGTGTTCAGTAAGCCCGGTGTTCAGTAAGCCACGGTGATGCGGCGGCGGATCGCAGCGCCGCCTTCCACCTCGTCGACCACGGCGACAGCGAAGTCGGGAATGGTGATCCGGCTGTTGCCGTCGGAGTCCGTCAGCAACTGGTCCCCGCCAACGCGGAACGTACCTGCCCGGTCCCCGGCTTCGATGACGGCCGCCGGACTGACAGAGGTCCAGTCCAGGTCATCGACGGTTCGCAAGAACTCCAGAACTTCGGCATGCGCCAGCGCAGGCGGCTTCCACGCCGGCCGGAAACCCGGCGTGTCGACCAGCCGCTGACCCGACGCCACTTCCAGGCTGCCGGCGCCGCCCACCATGACCAGGCGGCGCACCCCAGCCTCAGGCAGCCCTTCCACCAGGCCATGGACCGCACCGACCAGGTTCTGCTCGGCGTTCTCGCTGCCGTGCCGCGGACCGACGGCGGAGACTACGGCGTCCTGGCCGACCGCAAGCTTGGCTACCGACACCGGGTCGGCTGCGTCGCCGGTGACGACGGGGACACCCAGCCGTTCCACCGGAGCGCCCGTGCGGGATGCGGCGGTCACGGTATGGCCGCGGGCCAGCAGCTCGGCGGTGATGGCCTGACCGATAGCGCCCGATGCGCCGAAGACGAGTACCTTCATATGCCCTACCCCATCATGGCGAGGTCTGAGGCCACACGGCGGCATCGCCCCATTCGGCCGCCGTTCGCCAGCAGGGCCCGACGCACCTGCCGCGCCCGGTAAGGTTCCACGCATGACCGATGCGGACGACCTTGACGCGCTCTCTTCGCGCGAGCTGCACGATCGCGCCGTGCACCGTGCTCTGCGGCACCTGGACGTCGCGTTTCTGTGGCAGCTGCTGCGCGAGATCCCGGCCGGCGAGGCAGCGGCCGGGCACCCCGGAGAAGCCGGCGCGGACGCGGCCCACCTGTCCGCTCTCATCTCAGACGCACTCGGCTCCGGCGAAAGCGATGTCGCCGATTCACTGCGCCCGCTGTACCTCAGCTACCTGCGAAAGCACGGCGCCGGCCAGCACGGCGGCTGAGCGCGCGGCTGGCGCTGCTGACGGCACGGGGCTGCTGACGGCACGGGCGACGGTGACTGCCCGACTTCGCCGGGACTTTCATGATCCGGTAAAAATAGGCGTCCGGGCGGACGCGAACTTTACCGGATCATGAGCGACAGACCGGGGCCGCGCTTTTTAGCTCGGGATGACGAGCACCTTGCCGACGGATCCACTTTCGACGGCCTCGTGCGCCGCGGCAATGTCGTCCAGCGGGAACCGGACAACAGGCAGCTCCGTCAGCGCCCCGGCCGCCAGGGCGGCGGTGATGTCACTGGCGGCCTGCTGGAGCGCGGGTACGGGAACGCCGTACAGCAGCACGAACCGGAGCAGCACGTTGGCCGACATGCAGGCCCTGACCGGCAGGCCAGGGTCGGCCGACTCGGCAGCGTACGTGACAATCTGCCCGAGCGGCGCGATCACGGCCAGGTCAAGCTGCAGGTTCGCGCCGAGGGCCACTTCGACGACCCGGTCAACCTGCCCGGCGAAGGACCGGATTTGGTCCGCGGCGTCGGCGTCCCGGTAGTTCACCACGAGGTCGGCGCCCGCCTTGGCCGCAAGCTCAGCCTTCTGCGGACCGCTAACTGTCGTGACGACGCGGGCGCCCGCATGCTTGGCCAGCTCGATCGCAAAATGGCCGACCGCGCCGGCGCCCCCCGCGACCAGGATCGTCTTCCCCTCCACCCGACCATCAGCGAACAGGCAGCGATGCGCTGTCATCGCCGGGACGCCCAGGCTCGCGCCGAGCTCGACGGAGGCGCCGTCCGGCAGCGGGACCGCCTGGCGGTCGGGAACAACGGCCCACTCAGCGGCGGTCCCCCACGGCCGGCCCGCTGCTGCGAGCCAGGTCCACACGCGCTGCCCGTTGCGGCCAGGGTCGACGCCATCGCCAACCGCGTCGATGACCCCAGCGCCGTCATGATGCGGGATCTGGAAGCCTTCGATCGGGCGCGGTGTGGCGCCGCTGCGGGATTTCCAGTCAGTCGGGTTGACGCCGGATGCCCCGATCTTCACCCGGACTTCACCAGGTCCCGGCTCCGGCCGCTCGATCTCCTCGATCCGCAGCACCTCGCGGGCGGGCCCGTACTGGTCGTACAGCGCAGCTCTCATCAGTCAGATCGCCTCCGGCGTCGTCGGCTCATCCCACCCGCTGATCATCTCACTCAGACCAAGAACCATCACGGACCTGCCCCTGGGGTTACCGGCCGGCCTGCACTCGACGCTTCGGCCCGGGGAAGCGGTAACCCAGAGGTGCCCCCGGACAGGCAGTCACGACGGGCGGGCATGGGTCAGCGCGTCTACTGGTCATCTTCGTCGTTGTCGGCTTCGGTAGCGCCATCGGAGATGACGTAGACCTTGTTCCATCCGGTGCTCTTCGCTTGCTCCAGCGCGGTGTCCGCAGCGCCGATCAGTTCCGTGAGCGCGCGCCGTGACTCGTTCAGCACGGCGACCCCGATGGAGACCGTTAGCCGGAAGACGAAGCCCGCCTGAGCGCCGGACTCGATCGCGATCGCCTCTCCCGCAATGTGATCCCGCAGGCGCTCGCTCAGCCGTCGCGCCTGCTCGTGATCGGTCTTGAGGGAGCAAGATGGCGAATTCGTCGCCGCCGAACCGGCCGATTAGGTCGTGCTCTGGCAACTGCTCCTTCAGCATGCCCGCGATGTCGCGAAGTAGCTGGTCGCCCACCAGCGGTCCCACCGTCTCGATCACCGACTTGAAATGATCGACACCAACCAGGGCCAGCACGAGGGGGGCGCCGAGGGGGACGCCGCAATGCACCGCCCGATTCAGCTCTGCCGAGGCCTCTCGCTGCCAAGTGCCCGCGTTAAGCAGGCCCGTCTTGGCATCGATGCGGGCTTCAGCGACCAGCTGAGAGCGCATGAGGTAGCGCCGACAGAGCACTACGGACGGCAATGCGAGCGCCATGAGAACCGCGTTGATCGCCACGATCAGAGTCAGAGAAACGGCGAGGCTGAGCTCGAGCAGGTCGGAGGTGACTGACTCCTTGCTGCCCAGCAGGTCGCGGGCGCGTGTAGCGGGATCGGAGAGCTCAATGGCCGCGACCAGGAGGCTGTGGTTTATCAGCCAGCCCAGTGGCCCGCAGGCTGCGACGGAAGCAGTCCACGTGAGCACATTGGCGCCCGCTCCTGGCGCAGCAGCGCCCGCGGAGCGGGGCAGCGCCCGGAAAGGACAGAAGCAGCGCCGTAGGCAAGGCTTATCGTGGCGTTGCTGAAGACACGCCGATAAACGATCATGCGGCGCGTCCGCCATGGCTTGTAGGCAGCCAACGGTATCGGCGCGGCCAGTGCATAGACGGGCGGCAAGACGATGGCTATCGCCAGGTACCAGACCGATTGCAAGTCCCTAGCCACGGTGCCCTGGGGCTCCTTGACCGTCCGGGTCGCCTCGATAGCAACGGTGCCGCACGCAATCAGCGCTGCAAATATGACAGCCTGTCGGATCTCCCAGTCCGTTTTCGGGGCGGCCACGATTGTTGCAACGACTGCGATCGACGGAACAGCCAGCACATAGCTGCGGAGCGGCTCCTTGATCGACCACACCTGACACCTGTCAAGCAGGCGGCAGGCAGCCATGATCACTCCCCAACGGTGGAACAGTGGAGAACCAGTCAAATTGTAATGGATTGTGGTAAATTAATGCCGTATTGTTACAGATAAGCAACCGAGCTGTCAAGCGACGCTTCCAGCCTAAAAGGTGCTGATCATATATCTGTGGTCTCAAACGTCCTAGTGAAGGAGATGTCATGCACAGCGAATGGACCTAACACAACGCCAGCGGCGGAAGGTCGAGCGTCGTCCATGATGATTCAATAACTCTGCAGTACAACAAAAAGCAACAAAAGTGTCACTTCGGCCTCAGTACTCGGCAGCCAAGCCGAGTGTCTGCGCGGTCCGCCGATCAGATCCGCGACGGAGCTGGCCGACACGGACTAGATGGCCGAGCTCGCGCGCCCCGGGCCGCTCTGGCGCGCTGGCGCGAACAACGCTTATGCACAGCAGTCGGCGGACTCCCGCGCGCTGGGATTGCGCGGACGCTTTAGCAGGCATATATAGCTCTGAGTAGTCGCATCAACACGCTTAGCGCGCGCAGAGTGGAAGGTCCGTGGTCGAACGGCGAAGCCGCCAGCGGTCCTCGGCATCGCTCTCAGAATGTTCACATCTTCACGCTATGGACGTTTTTAGGCGTTAGCGTCGCAATCAGGAAACGTAACGAACGGGTAAGGAGAGAGTCAACCGATGTCCTGTGACGCAGTTGCCGTGCGGCCAGCCAGACATCGGCCCTGGGCGGCTTCCGTGCTCGCGTCCGCGGGACTGTGCGCGCTCGTCGCCGTGCTGATGTCGGGCCCGGCCCCGCAGTTCGGGGCCGGCATCACCGACCAGGCTTCCGGTACTCAGGCAAGCGCCCTGGTCAGCGCGCAGGTTCTTGGCGACGATCCCCCTCCCGTGCAGGCCGGGCCGGGAGAGGCAGGAGTGATGAAGAAGGGCGTCCCGTTCCGCGGTACGGCTGCGGTGGGCGCCCTGTTCAGCCGCGTCCACGGCAAGCTCGGCGGGCACTTCTGCACCGCGAGCGTCCTCCATAGCCCGCAGGGCAACCTCCTCATCACGGCAGCGCACTGCATAACCGGCAGGCGCCTGACCCCTGCGGGCAGCATGGAGTTCGCACCTGGGTTCGCCGCCGGCAAGTTCCCGTATGGCCTCTGGCCGGTCACTGCGGCGTACGTGGACAGCCGCTGGTCGTCGGATCAGAACCCTAACGACGACGTTGCCTTCCTGGTCGTGAAGAGGCCGGGCAAGCGCATCGAGAAGTACACGGGCGCGGAAACTCTGGCCGTCAATCGGAAGCCGCCGCAGCTTGTGCAGGTCATCGGCTATCCGGACACAACGAACCGGCCGATCACTTGCACGGCGCCGGCGCGTCCCTACGATCCTGGCACCCTGCGGCAGCTGGTGTTCGATTGCGACGACTACACCAACGGCACCAGCGGCGGCCCGTTCCTCACCAACGTCAGCCGAAGAACTGGCGGCGGCTCGGTGGTCGGGGTGATCGGCGGCTATCAAGAGGGCGGCTACAGCCCGGACGTTTCATACTCACCCAGGTTCCTGGACAGTGTACGGGACCTCTACAAGGTCGCGACCGCACGCCATTCCTAGCCTCCAGGCGCGATTCCTTGCCGCCGCGCCTGCACACCGGGTCAGCCGGGCGGCGGAACAATCGAGTTGATCCCGGCGAGCTCATCCACCGTCGGAATCCAGTCGCCCGCCTCGACGTTGGCTTTGACCTGATCCGGAGAGGTCGCCCCGGCGATCACCGAGGAACAGCCGGGCTGGGCGGCGAGCCCGCCGACGGCGACCTCGAGCAAGGTTCGGCCGCGCCGCTGGGCCCATTCGGTGAGCGCCTCCACCGCTGCGAGCCTGTCTTCGGTGACGTAGTCGGCCTGCGCCGCCAGCCGGGTGCCCTCGGCGGGCGCCTCTCCGCGCTGGATCTTGCCGGTCAGCAGGCCTTTTGCCAGCGGGAAGAACGGCAGCACCCCGAGGCCGAAGTGCAGTGCTGCCGGTACCGCCTCCGCCTCGGTGGCCCGCTCGAGCAGCGACCAGCGGTTCTGCGCGGAGATGAATGCCGGCGTGCCCAGGTCGCGTGCGGCCGCTGCAGCGTGCGCGATCTGCCAGCCGGGGAAGTTCGAGCTGCCGATGTACCGGACCTTGCCCTCGGTCACCAGCTCGCCGAGCGCGGTGAGCGTCTCCTCGATCGGCGTCACCGGATCGGGCGTATGGATCTGGTAGAGGTCGATGTAGTCGGTCCTGAGCCTGCGCAGGGATTCCGCTACGGCCCGCTTGATGTAATTGCGGCTGCCCTTGGCCCCGGCGGCCGGACCGTAGCCCATGTCGACCGCCCGGTGACCGAACTTGGTCGCCAGCACGACCTTGTCCCGGCGGCCGGCCAGCACTTCGCCCAGGAGTTCCTCGGACTGGCCGTCGCCGCCGTAAATGTCCGCTGTATCGAGCAGGGTAATGCCTGCGTCGAGGGCCGCGTCCACGACCGCCCTGGTCCCCTCGGCGTCCAGCCTCCGGCCGAAGTTATTGCAGCCGAGCCCCACGACCGATACCAGGAGCCCGGAGTTGCCCAGTGGCCTGTAGTGCATTGACCTGCCTCTGCGTGTTGCGACTGCCCCTGCGTGTAGCGACTGCCCTTACCTGGTGCCCACGCGCCAGATCCCGATCGTAGTGAGAGGCCAGCACTGCCCCGGCACCGCGGGGGTAAAGTCTCTGCGGCACCATGGGTCACGCGGGCCCAGCCTCGCTACAGCGGGTGATGCAGTTGCGACAAGAATGACACGGCTGTTATCCGCACAAGGACAGGGCTGGCCTGAAATCGCACACGCGATATCATGAAGCCAGACTTGCTATGTTAAGTGCCTATTACGCAAGTGCTTTCGGATTATTGTTGCGGAAGTGGTTCCGGACGGGCGTGAAGTCATGATGAGATCGGCTGCGGCCGTGACGCGGTCGCATGGCGGTGATCGCGGCGAGAGGGAGCGCCAGTTATGACGGACGGGACAGCCGGGCCGACAGTGCTGCGCATCCTGCTCGGCACTCAGCTGCGCCATCTGCGTGAAGCCAGGGGAATCACCGCGCAGCAAGCCGCGCGCGCTATCCGCGGGTCAGAGTCCAAGATCAGCCGGATGGAGCTGGGCCGGAACGCTGTGCGCGAGGTCGACATCGCCGATCTGCTGACCCTGTACGGGATCAGCGATCCGGCCGAGCGCGAGCAGATGCTTTTGCTGGCGAGCCACGCGAACCAGCCCGGCTGGTGGCACCGCTACCAGGACATACTCCCGGCGTGGTTCCAGGCCTACATCGGCCTGGAGGAGTCGGCGGAGTCCATCCGCAGCTACGACGCACAGTTCGTGCCCGGGCTGCTGCAGACCGAGGACTACGCGGCCGCGGTCATTGCCCTAGGCGAATTCGCGCCCGAAGAGGCGGAGCGCCTGGTCTATCTGCGCAAGGAGCGCCAGCGCCGGTTCACCTCCGGCGGCCTGCACCTGTGGACGATCATCGATGAGGTCGCACTGCGCCGCACAGTCGGCAGCGCCAGCGTCATGCGGGCCCAGCTGGAATACCTGGACGAAAACGCCGACCGGCCGGGCTTCACCCTGCAGGTCACGCCGTTCTCGGCGGGAGCGCACATCGTGCCGGGAAGTTTCAGCATCCTGCGCTTCGCCGCCGCTGACCTGCCGGACGTCGTCTACCTGGAACAGCTGACCAGCGCAATGTACCTGGATAAGCGATCCGACGTCGACCGCTACGCCGAGGCGATGGACAAGCTCAGCACGATCAGCGCGACTCCCGATGAGTCCCGGCGCATCCTGCGGACGCTGGTCGACCATACGGGAGGAACCGGATGAGCGGCACCGGCGACAGCATGGACACCGCGACGATCACAGGCGTCACCTGGGTCAAGAGCAGCCACAGCGGTCCCACCGGCGGGAACTGCGTGGAGATTGCATTCCTCGCCGGCGGCCAGGTCGCCATGCGCAACTCCCGGCACCCGTACGGACCGGCGCTCTTGTTCAGCAGGACCGAGTGGGACGCGTTCCTCGGCGGCGCGCGCAACGGCGAGTTCGGCACTCCTGCCTGACTGCTTTGGGTTACTGCCACCGGCTAGTTACGCCGGTTGCCTCCGGTCGGCGCAGCGGGCCGGAGGCCACCGGCCTCTGCCTCACCCGGTTACCTGACCGGCAGGTCGAACTCCCCGTTCTTCGCTCCTGTCAGGAACGCGGCCCACTCGTCGCGGTCGAAAACGTGCGCTGGCTTTACCGTGTCCTTGGAGTCGCGCAGCGCCACCAGGCCGCCTGGCAGATGCGCGACCTGGACGCATGCGGAGTTGTTACACGCGCGACTGGTTATCCAGGTCGCATCGTTGAGATCCGGCTTCATCTGGCTGATCCTTTCGCAGAACTCACGTGCATTGTCGGCCAATTGCGCTAATAAGATCGACTGAATCGGCAGGCGGGAGAGCTGCCGCGCGGAGCAGATCGAACGCCTCGACGCGAGCGCGGACTTCCCGCTCCCTTTCCTCGAGGTATGCCTGTCCGCTGACCCCCTCTGAGTACACGACATCGGGATCGAATCGCTCCGGAAACTCGATGATCGCGAACGGCCCGTTGAGAGCCGGATGGCCCCCGCTGGAGAACGCCAGCACCTGCAAGGTCACGTTGAGCCACTGACTGGCATCACAAAGATGATCAATCTGGCGGTGCATTACCTGGGGCGGCCCTACTGGCCGCCTGATGACCGCCTCGTCGAGAATGATCCACAACTGTAGCGGATCGGCACGCAGCAGGACCTCCTGCCGCTGCATGCGCAGCGCCACCAGGCGCTCTATCTCCTGTGGCGCCAGCCTCCTGCGTACCGCGGTCATAACCGCCCGTGCGTAGTCCTCGGTCTGCAGCAGGCCGTGAACCACCTGAGCCTCATAGACCCGCAGCGAGGCCGCCTCGGCCTCGAGGCCGACGTAAACACTGAAGCCGGTGGGCAGCACGTCATCCCAGACAGTCCACCAGCCCTTGCGGTGACCCTCCCTGGCCATATCCGTGAGCGTCTGCCGCTGCACTGTGTCCTGCACGCCGTACAGATCCAGCATCGCCGACAGATACGCGGTCCTGGTGGGCGCCTTGCCGGTCTCGATTCGTGACAAGGTGGAGGCGGCCAGTCCGAGGCGGTCCGCCACCTCTTCCAGCTTGATGGATTGCGCCTCACGCAGATGCCGCAGCTCACTGCCGAGCCGACGACGGCGCACGGTCGGACCGATCGACATGGCGTTTTCGCCCCCTTAAGGGAGGACAGGAACCCCGTCGCACCTTTATGGCGGAGACCGATGAGCAGCCACTAGCCTGTGAGTCACCGGCCACGATACCGGAAAGCACGTCCGCTGGGATCCCAATTGACATTTCGCGGCGGAGATTTGTTCCACGCACTTGCGTGGCGTGCATGCCCAGACCATTATGAGTCCTAACGGTCCGCCCGCGCCGACCCGGCTCGGGCGCGGTAAGGATCGTCGCCAGCAAGGCCCTCGCCATTTCCGGCACCGCCGGGGAAGGAGCGCCCGAGATGGCATCAGCGGCTCGCGCGAGCGATGCCATCGAGGATCTCGCGGCGATGGCGGGCGCTTCGACTCTCGGGCGCCTGACCATTCCTGGGCGGCCCGAGCATGTCAGGGAAGCGCGCGCATTCGTGGCCAAGACGCTGGGTGAGCCCTGGTGCCAGCGCTCCGACGTGGCCGTATTACTGACCTCCGAGGTGGTCACCAACGCTGTCCTGCACAGCAACTCGCGCTTCACCGGCGGAACTGTGACGGTCGTGGTGGCCGAGATGTCCGGTGACCTGCGGATAGAAATTACTGACAGCGGCTCGGACCTCAGCGCCCCGGTCGTCAAGGGCAGGACATACGCCTCCGATGGTCACGGCCTGTTCCTGGTGCAGAGCCTCGCCGATCACTGGGGGTACCTGCGTGACCTGAGCGGCACGACGGTGTGGTTCTGGCTGCGTCCGCAGCCTGAGTGAGTGACGCTGTCAGCTGCGCCGGGCGCTGCGCACCGACCTCGCTGCCCCGCCGCCACGCTTCTCCCGCAGGCGCATCGTGACGTGCACCGGCGAACCGGTGAAGCCGAACTCCTCCCGCAGCCGCCGCTCGATGAAGCGACGGTATCCCGCCTGCAGGAAGCCGCTCGTGAACAGGACGAAGTGCGGCGGGCGAATCCCGGCCTGCGTCGCGAACATGATCTTCGGCTGCTTGCCGCCGCGGACGGGCGGCGGCGTGGCCGCTAGCAGGCCGGACAGCCAGGCATTTAGGCGGCCGGTCTGCACCCGCGTCTCCCAGCCCGCCAGAGCGGCCTCGAGCGCAGGTACCAGGCGGTCAACATGCCAGCCGGTAGCTGCCGAGATGTTCACCCGCGGCGCCCAGCGCGCGGTATGCAGCTGCCGGTCGATCTCGCGGTCCAGAAAATGCCGGCGATCCTCGTCGACCAGGTCCCATTTGTTATAAGCGATCACTAGCGCCCGGCCCGCCTCGATCACCGTGGAGACGATCCGCAGGTCCTGCTCGGCGAGGGGCTGGCTCGAGTCGATCAGCACCACTGCGACTTCAGCCCGCTCCAGGGCGCGCTCGGTACGCAGGGCAGCGAAATAATCTGCGCCCTGAGTTTCCCGCACCCGCCGCCTGATGCCGGCGGTGTCAATGAACCGCCAGGTCCGGCCGCCCAGCTCGATAAGCTCGTCGACCGGGTCCCTGGTGGTGCCCGCGACCGTATCCACGAGCACGCGCTCCTGCCCGGCGAGCTTGTTCAGCAGGCTCGACTTGCCGACGTTCGGGCGCCCGATCAGCGCGACCCGGCGCGGACCAGCCTCCTCGCCCAGTGGCTCATGCGGCGCGTCCGGCAATGCCTCGAGCACCGCGTCGAGCAGGTCGCCGCTGCCGCGCCCGTGCAGGGCGCTCACCGGGACCGGCTCGCCCAGGCCCAGCGACCACAGCGAGGTCGCGCCCGGCTCGGCCGGTGCGTCGTCCACCTTGTTGGCGGCGAGCACGACCGGCTTGCGGGAGCGCCGCAGCACTGCTGCGACCGCTGCGTCGGCGTCTGTCACGCCAACGACCGCATCCACGACGAATAGCACGGCGTCGGCGGCGTCCACAGCGACGCGGGCCTGCGCGGCTACCCTGGCCGCGAGCACCGGGGAGCCCTCCACTGCCGGCTCCCAGCCGCCGGTATCGACAATAGTGAAGGCGCGGCCCCGCCAGGTCGCGTCGTAGGCGACACGGTCCCTGGTAACGCCCGGCGTGTCCTCCACGACAGCCTGCCGGCTGCCGAGAATCCGGTTCACCAGGGTCGATTTGCCGACATTCGGCCGGCCGACCACTGCCAGCACCGGCGCTGGCGGCTCCTCCGGCCGCTCCCCCGGTGCGGCGCCATCGGCCGCGAAGCTCAGGTCGTCCATGCGGATCCCGTCCGCCGCTCGCGGGCCAGGCCGACGATCTCGCCGATGACCTCGTCCAGCCTCAGTGACGTCGCGTTGATCTCGACGGCGTCGGCGGCCCTGGCCATCTGCGGTGCGTCGCGCCGATCTCGCCGCGCCTGCTCCCGGAGCGTGATAGCCGGGGTCGCCGCCGGGTCTGCTGTCAGATCGGCGGTGCGGCGCTGCGCCCGGACCTCCTCGGTAGCTGTGAGAAATACCTTCACCGGCGCATCCGGCGCCACCACGCTGCCGATGTCGCGCCCCTCGGCCACGATGCCGTCGCCCGCGCCGACGGCCCGGCCGATAATGTCCCGCTGCTGTGCGATCAGGTACTCGCGAACCTGCGGAATCGAGGCGACGGCACTGACCGCATTGGAGACTTCGCGAGTCCGGATCGGGCCCGATACATCGGCGCCGTCGACCCGGATGATCGGACTGTCGGGATCGGTGCCGACCTCGAGCACCGGCCGGCGCAGCTGCTCGACCACTGCGGCATCGCGCGCGGTGTCGATGTCGTGAACCAGCAGCCACCAGGTCAGCGCCCGGTACATGGCACCGGTATCCAGGTAGCGCAGGCCCAGCGCCCTGGCGACGCCCCGTGCCGTACTTGACTTGCCCGAGCCTGCCGGGCCGTCCACGGCGATGACGAGACCCTGGCGGGGCGGCGCTGAACGGCCAGCGTCACCGACGACAGTCTCCTGCGTGCTTGCAGCCGACTTGGTCACGATGGTGATGTTACCGGCGGACCGGCCAACCGCCGGCCGCGAGCGCCGCGGTGAGCCCAGCCGCGGCCTCCGCGCGGACCGAAAGCTCGGCCACGCCGACCGGCATTCCGGGCGAATGCTCGATGGCCACGTCCTCGATGTTGATGCCGGCCTCGCCGGCGGCATCGAAGAGGCGGCCGAGCTCGCCGGGGCGGTCGCCGATGACGACCTGGACAACCGCGTAGTGCGGGGCGGGCCTGCCCTGCTTGCCAGGGATCCTGACCACGCCGGCTCTGCCGCGCTCCAGCAGGCCGGTCAGCTGCTTGATCGATGCCTCATCGCCCGTGGCAGCACCGGCGAGCGCCGCCGCGGCGGCGGCGAGCTCCCCGGCTATCGCCGCGAGCACTTCCCGTGCGTGCGCGGCGTTCGCCGTCAGGATCTGGGTCCACAGGCCGGAATCGCCGGCGGCAATCCTGGTGACGTCGCGCAGTCCCTGCCCGGCAATTGCCAGGGCGCCGGCGGGCGCATGCTCAAGCTGGGCGGACATGGACGCGGCGACCAGATGCGGCACATGCGAAACAAGCGCCACACACCGGTCATGCTCGTCCGCCGACATCATGACCGGCTGCGCCCCGCAGGCCCTGGCCAGTTCGGTCACCGCGGTCGCGCTCGTGCCCGCCGTCTCCGGCGCCGGGCAGATGACCCAGGGCCGTCCCAGGAACAGGTCGGCACGGGCGGCGGCGGGCCCTGAGCGCTCGCGGCCGGACAGCGGATGGCCCGGCACGTAGGTCCGCAGATCGCAGCCGAGGTCCCTGGCGCTGGCCAGCGGGAGCTCCTTGACGCTGGCGACATCGGTGTAGCAGTGCGCGAGCCGGCGCCGCTGCGCGGACGCCAGGGTGGCCGCGACGGCGGCGGGCGGCACGGCCAGCACCGCGATGTCGGCAGGGCCATCCGGCAGGCCCGCCTCGGGCAGTACCTCCCCGGCCCCGATCTCGGCGGCGAGCCGGGCAGAAGCGGGGTCGCGGTCGGCTAGCCAGACCGAGCTGCCGCGCTCGCGCAGGGCGAGCGCAATGGAGGTGCCGATCAGCCCGGCGCCGATCACCACGGCCCGGGCCGGGGCGGCCCGGGATGCGCCGGTGCCGACGGTGGTCATTGCGCGATGTCCAGCCGCAGAGCAGCCGCGCCGCGCAGGTAGACGTGCTGCATCGCCGATCGCGCCCGATCGGTCTCGATGTGCATGAGCAGCCGCACTACCCGCGGCATCCCGCCCGGCACGTTGATCTCGGTGCAGCACAGCAGCGGCACCTCCTGGAAGCCGAGCTTGCGCGCCGCGAGCGCGGGGAATTCGGCATTCAGGTCGGCGGTGGCGGTGAACAGCACGCTGATCACGTCGTCGGTGCTGAGCTCGTTCCTGCTCATGACCTCGGTCACCAGCTCCGCCGTGGCGTCCAGGATCGCCCCGCCGTTATTGGCATCGACCTGCGTCGCGCCCCGCACTGCCCTGACTGCCACCTCGAATCCCTCCTTGTCACCCGGCTGGCCTGCGGCGTCGGCTGGCCTGCGGTGTCACAGCCCAACGGCGGCGTAGAGGTCGCCGATTTCCCTGGTGCTGAGCCGGCGCGTGGAACCGGGGCGCAGCGAGCCGAGCGTCACCGGCCCTACCTGGGTCCTGACCAGCCGGCTGACCGGATGACCAGCTTCGGCGAGCATCCGCCGGACGATGTGCTTGCGCCCCTCGTGCAGGGTAATCTCCACCAGCGCCCGGCTGCCCGCCCGTTCCACCACGCGGAACCGGTCGGCGGTTGCCACCCCGTCCGACAGCCTAATGCCCGTGATCAGCTGGCGCCCCAGATCCCTGGGCAGCGGGCCGGCCACGTCCGCCAGGTAGGTCTTGAGGACGCCGTACCGAGGGTGGGCCAGCCGGTGCGCAAGCTCCCCGTCGTTGGTCAGCAGGATCAGGCCCTCGGTGTCGTAGTCGAGCCTGCCGACGTGAAACAGCCGCTCGGCGCGGTCGCCGAGGTAATCCGCGATCGTAGGCCGGCCGCGGTTGTCCGACATCGTGGTCAGCACGCCGGCCGGCTTGTTCAGGCCGACGTAGACGAGGTCCTCGCTGGCCGGAATCCGCCTGCCGTCCACTCTGATGACCTGGCGCTGCGGATCGACGCGTGCCCCGAACCTGCGCACGATCTCCCCGTCAACCTCCACCCGGCCCTCGCCGATCATCTCCTCGCAGTGCCGCCGGCTGCCCGCTCCGGCGGCGGCCAGGATTTTCTGCAGGCGCACGCCGCCGGGTACGTCCCTCAGCGAGTCGGGACCGTCGTCCTCCTCGCGCAGATCCGGATCCCGGTCTGGCTCGGCTGGGCCCTGACCGCGGCCGGGCCGGTCCCTGGCACCGCGGCCGGGCGCCGGCCCGCGCCCGCGGGACTGGCGATGCCGCTGGTCACCCCCGCGCGGGCTCATGACCGGCATCCTGTTCGTCGTCCACGTCATCGGGCAGGAATGGCGCAAGGTCGGGCAGCTCATCCAGGCTGTCCAGGCCGAGCCGCTCGAGGAAGTAGCCGGACGTCCGGAACAGGACGGCGCCAGTATCCGGATCGGCGCCCGCCTCCTCGACCAGCCCGCGCAGCACCAGCGTTCGCATCACGCCGTCGCAGTTGACGCCGCGCACCGCCGATACCCGCGCCCGGCTGACCGGCTGCCGGTAGGCGACGACGGCAAGAGTCTCCAGGGCCGCCTGCGTCAGCCGGACCTCCTGACCATCGCTGACGAAGCGCTCGACGACCGGCGCGCACTGCTCGCGCGTGTAGTAGCGCCAGCCGCCGGCCACCTTCCGCAGGTCGAAGCCGCGCCCCTGCTCGGTGTAGGAAGCCGAGAGCTGGCTCAGCGCGGCAGCCACCTCGTCCCGCGGCCGCTCGAGCACCTGAGCGAGGGCGACCTCAGGGACCGGCTCGTCGGCAACGAGCAGGATGGCTTCCAGGCTGGCCTGCAGGCCGGGCGGCTCGGCGCCGTCGGCCAGCCCGGCACCATCGGCCAGACCCGTGCCGTTGCCCGGCTCCAGGCCGGCGTCGTCCCGGCCGAACGCAAGAGATCCGTCCTGCATGGCCTAGTCGTCTTCCTCTCGTTCGGGGCCCGAGGCCGCACCGTCCGGTTCCCGGATGCCGGCGCCAGGCAGCGCGCTCCAGGACACGTGCAGCTCGCCGAGCTGCACCACCTGGTCGAGCCAGACGCGGCCGTCCCGGTAGAGCTCAAGCACGGCCAGGAAGCGGGCTACCACCTCGTAGGTGTCGGCGCAGTCGACGGCCAGGTGCCGGAATGTCACCCGGCCCAGCCGGGCCAGCCGCACGGCAATTATCTCAATCTGCTCCCGGACCGTAGTGCGGGACACATGCAGGTGGGCGGTCGATACCACCGGGGGCCGTTTAGGTGCCAGGGCCCGCGCCGCTATCGCGGCGAACTCGGCGGCGCCAAGGCCAAGGAGCACCTCCGGCAGCAGCTCGGCGAACCTCGGCTCCATCGGAACCCGGCGGGGATACCGGCGAGCCTGGATCGTCATCTGGCTGGCGAGCACCGCGGCCGCCTCCTTGTAGGCGCGGTACTGCAGCAGCCGGGCGAACAGCAGATCCCTGGCCTCTAGCAGGGCGAGGTCTTCCTCGTCGTCTACTTCTCCGGCCGGCAGCAGCCGGGCAGCCTTGAGGTCGAGCAAGGTGGCGGCGACAACCAGAAAGTAGCTGGCCTGGTCCAGGTCCCACCCGTCGGCCAGGGCCCGGATGTGGCTGATGAACTCGTCGGTGACGCTAGACAACGCGATCTCGGTGATGTCCAGCTTGTGCTTGGAAATGAGCGCAAGAAGGAGGTCGAAGGGGCCCTCGAACACATCGAGGTGCACCTCGAAGCCGCCGGGAGGCCGAGTCTGCGGTGCATCGCCCGTCTCGCCGGTCACCACGCTTGTCATAGAAGGATCCGCCGCCGCCCCACCGCTCGCGGCGCTCGCCGCACTCCCACCCGACGCTATCTGATCCCGCCAGGCCGTGCGCACGGCGTGCCAATGCCGGGATAACCGGGGCGGGCCACGAACTGCCGGGTCCGCGCCCGCCGGGGGCGCTCGATCATCAATCCTGGCGCAGCCGCCGCGCCACGAGGCTCTGGTCGCCCTCGGCGTCCAGGTCGGCGAGCAGGACCGCCAGGGCCTCCCGGACGATCCGGCCACGGTCGACCGGTATCCCGTAGGAGCGCAGCGCCAGCCGGGCCCGCTCCAGCTCGAGCAACTCGCTGGCGGACAGGTAAACGGTAATTTTCTGGGAGTGCTGTTCCCTGCCGCTGGCCTGGCGCTGGGTCTCAACATCCGGGGTGCGCACCGCCGGGCGGAGCAGCTCGGCAACCCCCGGCACGCTTACCCGCCGCGAGCGCGACCCGCGGGGACGCCCTGGCGCCACCGGGCCAGTACCTCCTTGGCGAGCTCGCGATACGAGCCTGCCCCGTTGGACATCGGGTCGAAGCGGGTGATTGGCTCTCCTGCCACCGTGGCGTCAGGGAACCTTACGGTGCGGCTGATGACCGTGTGGAAGACCTTGTCGCCGAAGCCAGCGACCACGCCGCTCAGCACCTCGCGGGTGTGCAGCGTGCGGGAGTCGTACATGGTCGCCAGTACTCCGTCCAGGGCCAGCTTCGGGCTGATCCTGTTGGACACCTTCTCGATGGTCTCCATCAGCAGTGCGACGCCGCGCATCGCGAAGTACTCGCACTCCAGGGGCACGATAACGCCGTCGGCGCAGGCGAGCGCATTCACCGTGAGCAGACCGAGGGACGGCTGGCAGTCGATCAGGATCACGTCGTAATCGGGCATCACCGGCTGGAGCACCCGGCCGAGCACGAACTCGCGCCCGACCTCGTGCACGAGCTGCACCTCGGCCCCGGACAGGTCGATGTTGCTGGGCAGCAGGTCCATGCCCTCGACGCGCGTCTTCATGATCACTTCATTGACCGGCAGGCCCGGTTCCATCAGCAGGTTGTAGACGGTAGCGTCGAGTTCGTGCGGCTGGATGCCCAGGCCCACCGACAGCGCGCCCTGCGGATCGAAGTCGACCAGCAGCACGCGACGGCCCTGCTCGGCCAGCGCCGCGCCCAGGTTGATCGTCGTGGTGGTCTTGCCAACCCCGCCCTTCTGGTTGCAGACGGCCGCGATCCGGGCCGGCCCGTGTTCAAGGAGCGGCTCGGGATTAGGGAAGACCGGGATTGGCCGGCCGGTGGGACCGAGCGCGCCGGGCTTGACCTCCAACGTTCGGGACGCTGCCACAGTTTGCTGCACCTCCCCCGGCGGCCGCCGAAATACGTCCGCTGAAACCCGGACTCTAGGGCCTGCCTGCAGGCGCGGCAAGCCGACTCACCGTACCTAGGGGCAACGACTAATAGTTTGCGCGGAAATGGCGCGCTAGCCGGGAGAACGGCGCGCTAGCCCGACTTTCCGATGATCTTGAGGTCGGCGGATCGTTGTTGCTGGTCAGATAGGGTGCGGCGGCCTGCCGGGGGGGATGACCTAACGGCGCGGGGCGTAGTCGGCGAGCCGGAAGATCGTGGCAAGCTGGTCTTGGCGGCTGGTGGTTTCGGTGAGCATGCGCCGGGCTTTTGGGGCGTCCTCCGGTGCAGGGGTAGATCAGGACGGTTTCTGCGATGCCGGCGAGGTGGCCGAGGAGCTCGCGAACGGACAGGTCCAGTCCGGCCTGGCGGGCCCGCAGCCGCATCAGGCAGGCGACCTGCAGGGCGAGGACGCAGGTGAAGACGTGGACGCGGATGTCGTGCTCGGTCCAGTGGAACATCCGGGAGAACGAGACCACGCGCGGGTCTTTGAGCTGCCGGAAGGAGAACTCGGCCTCGGACTGGGACCGGTAGGCGGCGATGACCTCGGCGGCGGGCCAGTCGTCGTGGTCGGTGATCAGGCCATGCCTCAGCCAGGCGGCAGGAGACCATGATCATCGGGAAGCCGGTCAGCCGGGAGAGAAGATGAGTATGGCACCACGGTGGGCGGCCAGCTAACCGAGCGCCCGGGGATGGGCGGCGGCATACACTTCGCGCAGCTTGTCTACCGTCACCAGGGTGTAGACCTGCGTGGTAGTCACCGAGGCATGGCCCAGCAGCTCCTGCACGACCCGAACGTCGGCGCCGCCGTCGATCAGATGGGTCGCGAAGCAGTGCCGGAGGGTATGCGGCGACACCGGCGGCAGGTCTGCCCTGGCTGCCGCGCCCCGCAGCGCCCCCCATGCGCCCTGCCGGGTGAGCCGACCACCGCGGGCGTTGAGGAATACCGCATGGCTGGCGGTGCCCAGGTGCCCGGCGGCCGCCAGGACCGGCCGGGCCCTGATCAGGTAGGCCTCAAGCGCGGCTCGCGCATAGCTGCCGACCGGGACGATCCGCTGTTTGCCGCCCTTGCCGGACAACCGGACGGCAACGGGTACCGAAGCGGCGCGTCCCTCTGCAGCCAGATCGAGGTCATCGACGTCCAGGCCTACTGCCTCGGAGATCCGCGCGCCCGTCCCGTAAAGCAGCTCCAGCAGGGCGCGGTCGCGCAGCTGCGCCGGTGCCTGTCCGCCCGCGGCAGCAAGCAGCCGCTCGACCTCCGGCACCGAGATCGCCCTGGGCAGCCGCCGCGGCGGCGCCGGCGGCTTGACCAGCCGGGCCGGGTCGGCGGGCGACAGCCCCTCAGCCAGCGCGAAAGCGTGCAGTCCGCGGACTGCCACGACCGCGCGGCCCGCCGAGCTCGCTACCAGCGGCGGGTGCTCTTCGTCGCCCTCGCGCAGGCCGGCCAGGTAGTCGGCAACGTCCTGCGTCGTCACCTCGGCGAGTTCCGGCTTGCCGCGGGCGGCCAGGGTCGCCGCGTAGCGCTCCAGGTCGCGGCGGTAAGCCTCCAGCGTGTGGGCTGCCAGTCCGCGCTCGACCGCTGCGTGATCGAGGTAACGGCGGACAGCGCTCGCCACGCTGGTCAGCTGAGCACCTCCGCCAGCGGCGTCCAGGACAGGCCATGCGCCTCGGCAACCGGCTGGCAGGTAATCGCTCCCTCGTGCACGTTGAGTCCGGGCGCGAAGGACGGATCGGTCCGCAGGGCCTCGCGCCAGCCGCGGCTCGCGATCTCCACGGCATAGGGCAGCGTCACGTTGGTCAGCGCGTAGGTCGAGGTGTGCGGCACAGCGCCCGGCATGTTGGCAACGCAGTAGAACACCGAGTTGTGCACCCGGTAGGTCGGCTCCGCGTGCGTCGTCGGCTGGGAATCCTCGAAGCAGCCGCCCTGGTCGATCGCGATATCGACGAGCACAGAGCCTGCCTTCATCCGGGACACCAGCTCGTTGGAGATCAGCTTGGGCGCCTTCGCGCCCGGCACGAGCACGGCTCCGATGATCAGATCGGCGTCGATCACCGCACGCTCGATCTCGTAGGCGTTCGACGCAACGGTCTGACAATGGCCCTGGTAGATCGCGTCCGCCGAGCGGAGCCTGGCTATGTTCTTGTCGATCAGCAGGACCTCGGCCTGCATGCCTAGTGCGATCGCCGCCGAGCTCATTCCGGAGACGCCCGCGCCGAGCACGACGACCTTGGCGGCATAGACGCCGGAAACACCGCCCATCAGAATGCCGCGGCCGCCGCCGTCGCGCTGCAGATGGTGCGCTCCGACCTGGGGTGCCATCCGGCCAGCGACCTCCGACATCGGTGCGAGCAGCGGCAGCGAGCCATCGGGCAGCTGCACGGTCTCGTAGGCGATGGCAGTGATTCCCGACTCAAGCAGCGCGTTGGTGCACTCCCTGGACGCGGCCAGATGCAGGTAAGTGAAAAGAACCTGATTCTTGCGCAGCCGGTGGTACTCGTCCGCAACCGGCTCCTTGACCTTGAGGATCAGGTCACCAGCCTGCCAGACCTCGTCCGCCGTGGGCAGGATGCGCGCGCCAGCGGCCACGAAGTCCTCGTCGGGGATCAACGAGCCCGTTCCGGCGCCCTGCTGGACATAGACCTCATGGCCGTCCCTGGCCAGCTCGTGCACCCCGGCTGGGGTTATCGCCACCCGGTACTCATGATTCTTGACTTCCTTGGGAACCCCGACCTTCATGACGACCAGTCCTTCCTTGTCCCTCAGCTGCCCGGCCTCGTTGCCAGGCAACCCGAGTCGTACAGGCGCCACCACCGGCTGGCCGGAGGATCAGCGCTCCGGCGCATCTGCGCCGCGCAGCGCGGCGAATCCTTCCTTCCGGGCGGCATACGCGGACAAGATACCGACAGCGGTCACACCATTGTGCAGGTCACCGGCCAGAAATAGGGAAACCACCGTATCGAGCGGCACCCAGGAGAGCACCAGCTGCGCCTCCTCGTGCTCGCGGACATACGTCCGTTCCGCCACGGGAACCTCAGTCAGGCCGCGGGCCAGGAAAATACGCAGCCGCTCGGTACTTATGCCCGGCGAGGTGAAGAAGTCGGTGAGCACCCGCCAGTCCCGCGCCCGGTAGCCGGATTCCTCGAGCAGCTCGCGCTGCCCGGTGACCAGCGGGGGCTCGCCATCGACGTCGCGCAGCCCGGCCGGGATCTCCCACAGCAGCCGGCCCACCGGGTGCCGGTACTGCCGGATCAGCAGCACGCGGCCAGCCTCGTCCAGGGCAAGCACCGCGACGGCGCCCGGATGCTCCAGGACCTCCCTGCCCGCGGTCTGGCCATCTGGCATCCGCACGGTGTCGCGGCGCAGCCGGGCGAGTTTGCCGCGGGCGAGCTGCTGCGACGCGGTCACCGGCCAGTGCTCGACAGCATCGCTGATCTGGCCGGCTTCCGTCGCCTCGCTCACCCGCAGATCTCCCGCCTGGTCTCTGCCTGCGCCCGCTGCCTGGACGCAGCGGCCTGCCGCTCGCCGGGCCCGGTCGGCACGTCCCCGCTCACGCGGTCGCGGCAGTCACCGGGCCGACCGCGCGCACCGCCCGTGATCGTTCGAGCGCGGCCGCCACCAGCCCGCCGAACAGCGGATGCGGCCGCGTCGGGCGGGACAGGAACTCGGGATGGGCCTGAGTCGCGACGAAGAACGGATGCACGCTGCGCGGCAGCTCGACGAACTCCACCAGGCGGCCGTCCGGGGAAAGCCCGGAGCAGATCAGGCCCGCCCGCTCCAGGGTCTGGCGGTAGGCGTTGTTGACCTCGTACCGGTGCCGGTGCCGTTCCTGCACCACTTCCGCGCCGTACAGCTCGCGCACCAGGCTGCCCTCGGCGAGCACCGCCGGGTACAGGCCGAGCCGCATGGTGCCGCCCATGTCCCGCTCTCCGGCGACGACGTCCTCCTGGTCGGCCATGGTGGCGATCACCGGGTAGGCGGCGTCGGGATCGAACTCCGTGCTGTTGGCGCCCTCCAGCCCGGCCAGATCGCGGCCGACCTCGATGGCCATGCACTGCAGGCCCAGGCACAGACCGAGCAGCGGGATCCCGTGTGTGCGGGCATGCCGCACCGCCCCGACCTTGCCCTCGATGCCCCGCACGCCGAACCCGCCGGGCACCAGCACGCCGTCCACGCCGTCGAGGTGACGCGCTGCGCCTTCGGGAGTCTGGCAGTCATCACTGGTCACCCAGCGGATGTTGACCCTGGCGTCGTTGCCGAACCCGCCTGCCCGCAGCGCCTCGGCCGGGGACAGGTAAGCATCGGGCAGGTCCACGTACTTGCCGACGAGGGCGATCGTGACGCTCCTGGCCGGACGGTGCACCCGGCGCAGCAGATCGTCCCAGTCGCTCCAGTCCACGTCGCGGAACGCAAGCCCGAGCCTTCGCACCACGTACGCGTCGAGTCCCTCGGTATGCAGCACCTTCGGGATGTCGTAGATGGACGGGGCATCCGGCGCGGACACCACAGCTTCCTCGTCCACGTCGCACATCAGGCTGACCTTGCGCTTGAGCCCGTCGCTGATCGGCCGGTCTGACCGGCAGACGATCGCATCGGGCTGGATGCCGATGCTGCGCAGTGCTGCCACGGAGTGCTGGGTGGGCTTGGTCTTGAGCTCGCCGGACGGGCCGATATAGGGGAGCAGGGAAACGTGCAGGAAAAAGCACCGGTCCCGGCCGATCTCGTGCCGGATCTGGCGGATCGCCTCCAGGAACGGCTGCGACTCGATGTCGCCGACGGTACCGCCGACCTCGGTGATGACGACATCCACGTCCGGACCGGCCATCTGGCTGATGCGGGCCTTGATCTCATTGGTGATGTGCGGGATGACCTGCACAGTGTCGCCCAGATAATCGCCCCGGCGCTCCTTGGCGATCACGCTGGAGTAGATCTGGCCGGTCGTGACATTGGCGGACCCGGCCAGCCGGGTGTCCAGGAACCGCTCGTAGTGCCCGACGTCAAGGTCGGTCTCCGTACCGTCATCGGTCACGAAGACCTCGCCATGCTGGAAAGGGTTCATCGTGCCGGGGTCGACGTTCAGGTACGGGTCGAGTTTCTGCATATTGACCCGCAGTCCCCGCAGCTTGAGCAGGCGGCCGAGGCTAGAGGCGGTGAGGCCCTTGCCCAGGCTGGACGCTACGCCCCCGGTAACGAAGAGGTGCCTAGTCGAAACTGGCCGTGATACGTGCGATGGCGTCGCCAAAGTGGGGCTCCCGTGGTGAGTGCCAGCGGCCGTACCCGCCGGTCCACGGGCCCTCAGAATATCAGGCCATGCTGCCGCGACGTGCATCGACGCCAGAGTCGCCCGGCGCCGCGGCGGGGAAATGCCGGGCAGGGCGGGGAATGAACCTCCGGCGTGGCCCGAATCGGCCGGCCTCCGCGCGAGAGCCAGCCGGTTTACTCGCCGGGCCTTAAGCCGGCCCGGCCGACCCGGACGCTGTCGCGGTCGGCGCGCTCCTGCGCCTTGGCGCTGTCATGCTGCTCGCCGGCCTCGCCGAACCTCGCCAGGGCCACCGCGCTGACCACGGCGAGGATGAAGCCGGCCACGGCCACGCCCGCCAGGCCCGGGCGGGTCTGATCGCCGAGCAGCAGCACGCCCACGACAGCAGGCGGCGCGGTCTCCGCGAGGACGACTGCCGCGGTCGCCACGGTAACGCTGCCGCCGTCCAGGGCGGCCGCATAGAGCATGAAGGACACGATTCCGGCCGCTGCGAGCGTGTATGTGGCCGGGTCGCGCACCAGCTGGTGCGGTGCAAAGCCGGGCAGGATACGGGCCGAAACTGCGAGAACCGCGTAACCGAGGCCCGCCACAGCCCCCAGCATCGGGGTACGGGCCGGATCCGGCAGCCGGGCCGCGGCAAGCCCGGCAACCGCAACGCCCGCCACGGCCACGATGAGGGCCAGCTGGAAGGTGGCGCCGACGTGCGCAGCGCCCTCGGCCCCAGCCGAAGAGCCCAGCAGGCCGACGCCGACCACGACTCCGGTGACGGCGAGCCACTCGCGCCAGGTCAGCTTCATGTGCATCAGCCACGCGGCGAACACTGCGGTCACGGCCAGGTTCGCGGCGATAATCGCCTGGACCGCGAACAGCGGCAGCCGGGACAGCGCGACAAGCTGCGCCACGAAGCCGATGAGGTCGATGAAGAGGCTGGCGACGAACCGCCACTGGCCAAGCATCCGGACGACAAGGCCGGGGTCCACTCCGCCCCCGCCCCCGCCATCGGCCGGCTGCTGCGAGCGGTGACCCGCCGCCCGGACCGCGATAGCCTGCATGACAGCGGCCACGCCATAGCAAAACGCCGACACGAGGGCGGCGACGAGGCTCGCCAGCATATATCCGACCCTACGCCGCCTGTTGCACAGCCGATCCCGCGACACCGGTGCGATGCGTATGGTGCACGACGCACATGCCCGGCCGGCGGCGCCAGCTGGCCGCCTTAGGCGGAGGCGGCCAGCAGCGCCAGCACGGCGTCGCGAGCCGGCCGCGGGTCGGTGAAGTGCACGGCCGAGATCCCGAGGCGGGCGGCTGCCGCGACGTTGTCCGGCCTGTCATCGATGAAGATCACCTCTTCGGGGCTGGCACCGAGCCGGTCAAGGGCGAGCGCAAAGCAGCGCGGATCCGGCTTGGCGGTGCTGAGGTAGCAGCTGAACAGCAGGTACTCGAAGCGGCGGGCCAGCGGCAGCCTGGTGACGGCCGCAGCGACCTCGGTCGGTGCATTGGAGAGCAGCGCGAGCCGGTGCCCGGCGTCTGCCAGTTCCTCGATCAGCGCCACGGTGCCGGCGTCCAGATGCAGCCAGCACTCATTGTCCAGCCGGATGAGCTCGGCGATGACGGCATCGGTGTAGTCCCTGCCCAGGGCCGTCCCGATCTGCCGCCAGTACTCGCGGGCGTCCAGTTCAGCCAGGTCATAGACGTGCCGCCAGTGCCAGTACTGCTCCAGCAGAGCCGGAACTTCAGCCCCCGCCACTGCGGCCATCGCCGTCAGATCGGCCTCTGGCGGCGAGACAGAGACCACCCGGCCGTAGTCGAACAGCACCCAGGTCATCGTGATCCTCTCTGGCAGCACGGCCGGGCGACTGGCCCGGCCGGTGCAATCGGCGGTCCGGCCGCTTCCGCTCCCGGCCGGGCTCGCGCCCGGCCGCTGCCCGCGGCACGGGCTGCCCGTGCTGCGGGCTACCCGAGAACAGGCGAGCCGGACGGGGTACCCACCGGGCAGGGGAGCATGGCCTGGCGCAGCCGGGCGGAGTTCGGCCCGCATCCCGTCACTCCGGCGGGGCCATAGGGGAATCGTACCGGGCCCGTGGTACCGGCGGCCCGGGCAAGGACTGCCCAGAAGCCCGGGCTCTTGGCGACCCAGCGCACCGGGCCGAGGCCCGTGACGGACTGGCAGCCGGTCGGCTGGATGGTCACCGCCGGGAGCCGCCGGCCGGCCACGGTGAAGGTCAGCGTGACATGGCCGAAGAGCAACGCCGGGCAGCTGAAGGTGCCCTTGGGCATCCTCGGCAGTGCGCACAGTGCCCTGGCCAGGGATCGCGCCGGGTTGCCGGCCGCGACGCTCACCTGTGCGGGCGGCAGGCTCTTCAGCGGCTGAATCTGCCGGGTGACCATGGTGCGGGAGATCACCACCCGGCTGGCTGCTGCCGGATCCGCGCAGAGCACCAGGTGCGCGGGGGTCGCCCTCGCCGCGGCGGCTGACTGGCTCGCAGCCGCTGCCGCGGTGACCGCGCGCGGGTGCACGCTCCCGCAGGCGGCAAGCCCGGCGGGAGCGAGCAGGAGCGCGCCAGCCAGCATCCCGGCGCCGCGGCTCCTGCGCAATGATCGCGACCTAGCCATCGCTGCCTGCCCTTCCGGCCCGGAACCTGGCGGTCTCCGGGCCTGCCGCCGGCTGGCCGGAAAATGACCCGCCTGCCGATCCTTGGACGGCACCGGGCCGCAAACTGGTTCCGCTGCTGCCATGGCGGTGATTGCCGCCACCATGTGCGCATCCGAACGGAGCCGCACAAGCGCCGCGGCTCACCCGCTGAATGGCACGTTCACCGGCTCTGGCGGTGACTGTTATCGGATCGCCCGGGGCGGGCCGGCTTCCCAGGTGGTCCGCAGCGGCCGGTACCCGAGCTCGCACCAGAACGGTGCTGGGAGCGGATTGAGCTGTGCGTGGTGCTGCAGGGGTGACGGCCACTCCGGCGGCGTCGATCTCGTCGTGCCCGTCGATGTCCCGGCTGGGCCAGGTGATGACGGCGCCCATATCGACGTCGTCATCGGCCGGCACCTCGGCCAGGTGATCGCGCCACTGCTCAAGCAGCAACGTATCGGCTGCCTGCCAGCGCCGCGCCACCGCCGCGTTAACGGTGCCCGTGGCATCCGGCGCGCCATTGTGCATGGGCTCCTCCGCTGCGTTGCCCAAAGTCCTTGAACAGGCAGCGTGGCCAGAAGGCACAAAAGGATAAAACAGGTGATTTAGCGCTCGCCAGCTCCTGCGGCGCTGGCATGATCTGGGCTAGACGCCCGCGGCCTGCATGCCGCGCAGCTCTTTCTTGAGTTCCCTGATCTCATCACGGAACCGCGCGGCGATCTCGAACTGGAGCTCGGCCGCTGCCGCATGCATCTGCTCGGTGAGCTCGCTGATCAGCGCGACCAGGTCCTCGCGCGGCGGCCCGCCGCCAGCCCCCGGCTCCAGCTGCCGGGCGCCAGCACCGGCCGCTGCTGCCCTGGCTCGCGACGACAGGCCGGGCACCGGCGCCTTGCCGCGGCTCTGCTGCCGTCCTGATCCGCCGAGGAGCTTCTCGGTGTCGGCGTCCTCGCGGGCCAGCTGGTCCAGGATGTCCGCGATCCGCTTGCGCAGCGGCTGCGGATCGAGGCCCCTCTCGGTGTTATAGGCGACCTGCCGGGCGCGGCGCCGGTTCGTTTCGTCGATCGCGCGCTGCATCGAGGGCGTGACCTTATCGGCATACATGTGCACCTGACCGGAGACATTGCGCGCCGCGCGGCCGATCGTCTGGATCAGCGACGTACCGGAGCGCAGGAAGCCCTCCTTGTCGGCGTCCAGGATCGCCACCAGCGACACCTCAGGCAGGTCCAGGCCCTCGCGCAGCAGGTTGATCCCGACAAGCACGTCGTACTCTCCGAGCCGCAGCTCCCTGAGCAGCTCAACCCGGCGCAGGGTGTCCACTTCACTGTGCAGGTACCGGGCCCTGATGCCCAGCTCCAGCAGATAGTCAGTGAGGTCCTCGGCCATCTTCTTCGTCAGCGTCGTGACCAGGACCCGCTCGTCGCGGTCCGCCCGCTCCCTGATCTGATGCACCAGGTCGTCGATCTGGCCCTTGGTCGGCTTGACGATGACCTCGGGGTCAATCAGCCCGGTCGGCCGGATCACCTGCTCGACCACGTCGCCGCCGACCCGCTGCAGCTCGTAGGGCCCCGGGGTGGCCGACAGGTACAGCGTCTGCCCGATCCGGTCGCCGAATTCCTCCCAGGTCAGCGGCCGGTTATCGATCGCGCTCGGCAGCCGGAAACCGTGCTCGACCAGCACCCGCTTGCGCGACACATCGCCCTCGTACATGGCACCGATCTGGGGCACCGTGTTATGCGATTCGTCGACGACCAGCAGGAAGTCCTCGGGGAAGTAGTCCAGCAGCGTGTTCGGCGGGCTGCCGGGCTCCCGGCCGTCAATGTGCCGGGAGTAGTTCTCGATTCCCGAGCAGCTGCCCACCTGCCGGAGCATCTCGATGTCGTAGGTGGTGCGCATGCGCAGCCGCTGCGCCTCCAGCAGCTTGCCGGTCCGCTCCAGCTCCGCCAGCCGCTCGGCCAGCTCGGCCTCGATGCCGGCGATCGCGCGCTCCATCCGCTCCGGGCCCGCGACGTAGTGCGTGGCCGGGAAGATGTAGAGCTCGTCATCCTCGCTGATCACCTCGCCGGTCAGCGGGTGCAGGGTCATCAGCCGCTCGATCTCATCGCCGAACATCTCGATCCGGACGGCGAGCTCCTCGTAGACCGGGATGACCTCAATGGTGTCGCCACGTACCCGGAACGTGCCGCGGGTGAAGGAGAGGTCGTTGCGCGCGTACTGCATGCCAACCAGCTTGCGCAGCAGCGCCTCCCGCTCGATCGTCCCGCCGACGCGCAGCTTGACCATCCTGTCGACGTACTCCTGCGGGGTGCCCAGGCCGTAGATGCAGGACACCGAGGCCACGACGATGGTGTCCCTGCGGGTGAGCAGGGAGTTCGTCGCCGAGTGCCGCAGCCTGTCCACCTCGTCGTTGATCGAGGAGTCCTTCTCGATGAAGGTGTCGGTCTGCGGGACGTATGCCTCCGGCTGGTAGTAGTCGTAATAGGAGACGAAGTACTCCACCGCATTGCGCGGGAGCATCTCGCGCAGCTCGTTGGCGAACTGCGCGGCCAGGGTCTTGTTGGGCAGCATGACAAGGGTCGGCCGCTGCAGCCGCTCGGCCAGCCAGGCCACGGTCGCGGTCTTGCCGGTGCCGGTCGCGCCCAGCAGAACCGTGTGCCTGTCTCCGGCCCTGATCCGCTTCTCCATCTCCGCGATGGCCTGCGGCTGGTCGCCCGCGGGCACCATGTCCGTGACAACCTCGAATGGCGCCAGTCGGCGCTGCAGGTCGCTCACGGGGCGCATGACGCCTCCCTCAAGCCCGGCGGTACGCGGGCATCCTGGTCCTGGCTCACTATTTCCACTCTAGGACGACGGTCTGACAGCCCGTCCTGCCCAGCGCATCCCGGCGCGCTCAGCGGATCGTGCCGCCCGGCCTGCTGCTGACTACAACACGTCTGTGCGCCGGGCATTCCGGTGGCATTACGGTGGCGGCCGAGCAGGACGCCAGCCTGCGGCCCGGGCCGTTGGCAAGGAGGTCAGCCCCGCACTGGCCGATGCTCCGCTCGCTTGTCTCATGCTCCCGGAGCATCCTCCGTTCCATGTGCTGATAATCCTCCGGGATCATGAAGGACATACCTGCAGACGGCGAGAGAAGGGCCCCAGCCGCGGCGCTCGGCCCCGGCGGCCGGCCAGTAAGCCGGTCAGGAAGCCGCCGCGTGCGCCCGCCGGCGCAGCTCGGCCCACAGTTCGCCGACCTGCCGGTCGAGCTCGGCCAGCGAGCCGGAATTGTCGATCACGATATCGGCGATCGCCAGCCGCTCCTCCCGGCTGGCCTGAGCGGCCATCCGTGCCCTGGCCTGCTCCCGGGTCATGCCGCGGTGCCTGACCAGGCGATCCAGCTGGATCCTCGGCGGCACGTCGACGACCACGACGAGGTCGTAGGAGCCCGCGAGGTTGTTCTCCGCGATAAGCGGAACGTCGTGCGCGACGATCGCGCCGTCGCCTGCGGCATTCTCCAGCTCACGCATCCGGGCCGCGACGGGCGGATGGATAATCGCGTTCAGCCGGGCACGCAGCTCGGGCTCGGCGAAGACGATCTCGCCGAGCCCGGCGCGGTCCAGGCTGCCGTCCGGGAACAGCACAGCCGGGCCGAAGGCGGCAGTCACCTGCGCCAGGCCTGCGGTACCGGGGGCGACCACTTCCCTGGCTATGGCGTCGGCGTCGATGAGCGTGGCGCCCTGGGCGGACATGCGCCTGGACACCTCGCTCTTCCCGGCGCCGATACCGCCGGTCAGCCCGACCCGGAGCACCTCAGCTCGCCCCCGCCAGCGCCGCTGCCCCGTGCCCGGTCCCACTCTTTCCAGCCGCACCGCGTCCGGCGGCACCGTGTCCGGCGGCACCGTGTCCGGCGGCACCGTGTCCGGCAAAGTCGCTGGGTCCGGCATAGTCGAGGCCGGCAAGGTAATCGTGGCGAGTTCGCCGTGCAGGGCGCGGCGAACTCGCCACGATCATGAACTGGCGAAGGCCGGCGGTCAGCTCTGGCCGCCCGACAGCTTCTCCCGCAGCGCTGCCAGTGCCTCGTCCGAGGCCAGCGTGCCGGTGGCCTCCGGCTCCGGCTGGCGCGCGGGCACGCCGCTGTCACCGTCACCGTCGGCGTCGCCGTCATCGACGGCATTGGACCGGTTGCGCGCCTCGGTCACCTGCTGGCGATGCGCCTCGTACCGGGACCGCGCCTCAGCGTACTGGCGCTCCCACTCCTCGCGCTGGGTGTCGTAGCCATCGAGCCACTCGCCCGACTCTGGGTCGAAGCCGTCGGGGTAGATGTAGTTGCCCTGCTCGTCATAGGTGGCCGGCATGCCGTACAGCGTCGGGTCGAAGTCGTCGCCTAGCGCCTCGCCGATCGTGCCCTCGTTGGCCTGCTTGAGCGACAGGCTGATCCTGCGCCGGTCCAGGTCAATGTCGATGATCTTGACGAAGATCTCGTCACCGACCTGCACGACCTGCTCGGGAATCTCGACGTGCCGGTCAGCCAGCTCGGAGATGTGCACCAGGCCCTCGATGCCCTCTTCCACCCGGACGAAGGCGCCGAACGGCACCAGCTTGGTGACCCGGCCGGGCACGACCTGGCCGATCTGGTGCATCCGCGCGAACTGCTGCCAGGGATCTTCCTGCGTCGACTTCAGCGACAGCGATACCCGCTCGCGGTCCATGTCGACGTCCAGAACCTCGACAGTGACCTCCTGGCCGACCTCGACAACCTCGCCCGGGTGGTCGATGTGCTTCCAGGACAGCTCGGACACGTGCACCAGGCCGTCCACCCCGCCCAGGTCGACGAACGCGCCGAAGTTGACGATCGAGGACACGACGCCCTTGCGGATCTGGCCCTTCTGCAGCGTGTTGAGGAAGTTCTGGCGGACCTCCGACTGCGTCTGCTCGAGCCAGGCACGGCGGGACAGCACCACGTTGTTGCGGTTCTTGTCCAGCTCGATGATCTTGGCTTCGATCTCCTTGCCCACGTACGGCTGGAGGTCACGCACCCGCCGCATCTCGACCAGCGATGCGGGGAGGAACCCGCGCAGCCCGATGTCCAGGATCAGGCCGCCCTTGACGACCTCGATAACGGTGCCGGTGACGACGCCGTCGTCTTCCTTGATCTTCTCGATCGTGCCCCAGGCGCGCTCGTACTGGGCGCGCTTCTTGGACAGGATCAGCCGGCCCTCCTTGTCCTCCTTCTGCAGGACCAGGGCCTCGATGTGCTCGCCGGTCTTCACGACATCGTGCGGGTCGACGTCGTGCTTGATCGACAGCTCGCGGGACGGGATGACGCCTTCGGTCTTATAGCCGATGTCGAGCAGGACCTCGTCCCTGTCGACCTTGACAACAGTTCCTTCGACGATGTCTCCGTCATTGAAGTACTTGATGGTCTCGTCGATCGCGGCGAGGAAGGCCTCCTCGGAACCGATGTCGTTGACCGCTACTTTGGGGGTCGAGGTGGCCTCGGTGCTGCTCGTCATGTGTAGGTGGGCTCCGGATACGGACAGGGATGTGTGGACGCGCGCCATGCACGGTGAATCCGCCATGGACGGCCAGGAGTGAACTGGACTTGCCTGGCCAGTATGACCGGCCGCGGCCTGCCGTTAGACGGCCCGCGGGCTGCCTGACCATAGCGGACTGCAAGAACAACACAGCGCAGCGTTCAGAATATGAGAGCCCGGCCGAGCGGTCAATCTGCAGCGAGCTTCTCGGTGCCCCAGATGACTGCCGGCCGGAGCCGAAATACCCCCGGGATGGCCGATCTCAGTGCGCCGCGTCCGCCCAGCTCCGGCCCGTACCCATGGACACCTCGAGCGGGATGCTGAGCTCGAACGCGCGGCACATCTGCCCGCGCACAAGCTCGCGCAGCTCATCGAGCTCGCCGGGAGCCAGCTCGAACAGCAGCTCGTCATGGACCTGCAGCAGCATCCGGGAGCGCAGGCCGCGCTGGCCGATCTCCCGGTGCACGGCGAGCATGGCCACCTTGATGATGTCGGCCGCCGAGCCCTGGATCGGCGCGTTCAGCGCCATCCGCTCGGCCATTTCCCGGCGCTGGCGGTTGTCGGAGGTGAGGTCGGGCAGGTACCGGCGGCGGCCCATGATCGTCTGGGTGTAGCCGTCCTTGCGTGCCTGCGCGACAATGTCGCGCAGGTAGTCCCTGACCCCGCCGAATTGCTGGAAGTACTCGTCCATGAAGGCTCGAGCCTCATCAGGCGTCACGTGCAGCTGCTGGGACAGCCCGTACACCGACAGGCCGTACGCCAGGCCGTAATTCATCGCCTTTATCTTGCTGCGCAGGTCGCCGGTTACCTCGCCCGGCTGCACGCCGAACACGCTGGAGGCGGTCGCGGCATGGAAGTCATGCCCGGAGCCGAAGGCGGCCGCCAGCGCCTGGTCGCCGGACAGGTGCGCCATGATGCGCAGCTCGATCTGGCTATAGTCCGCCGTCAGCAGGGCTTCGTAGCCGGCCCCGACGACGAAGCCCTGCCGGATCCGGCGGCCTTCCTCGGTCCTGATCGGGATGTTCTGCAGGTTCGGATCGGTCGAGGAAAGCCGTCCGGTCGCGGCGATCATCTGGTTGTAGGTGGTGTGAATGCGGCCGTCCTGGCCGGCCATCGGGATCAGCGAATCGACGATGCTCTTCAGCTTGGCCACGTCGCGGTACCGGAGCAGGTGCTCAAGCACTGGGTGCCCGGTCTGCGCGAGCAGCCCCGTCAGCGCCTCGGAGTCAGTGGTGTAACCGGTCTTGATCCGCTTGGTCTTCGGCAGGCCGAGCTCGGTGAACAGCACCTCCTGCAGCTGCTTGGGCGAGCCGAGGTTGAACTCGTGCCCGGTGGCCGCGAACGCGCCCTGCTCCGCCGCCTTGACCTCGCCGCCCAGGCTGGCCGACATGTCGATGAAGTGATCAGCATCCGCCGCGATGCCGGCCTGCTCCATCTCGGCGAGCACGCCCACCAGCGGCAGCTCCACATCGGCCAGCAGCGTGGTGGCGCCGCGGCTGGCCAGGTCAGCGTCCAGCGCGTCGGCAAGCTCGGCGGTGGCCACCGCGCGCTGCGCGAGGGCGGCCGCTGCGCCCTCGTCACCATCGTCGGACAGCTCAAGCGCCAGCTGGCCGGTGCCGGAGCTGCCGCCTTGCCGCAGCTCGCGGTTCAGGTAGCGCAGCGACAGGTCAGCCAGGTCGAACGAGCGCTGGCCGGGCAGCGCGAGGTAAGCGGCCAGTGCCGTGTCGCTGGTCAGGCCGCGCAGCTCGAGGCCGCGGGCCGCCAGCGCGTGCATCGGCCCCTTGGCATCGTGCAGCGCCTTGGTCACGGCCGGATCGGCCAGCCAGGCAGCCAGTGCCTGGTCGTCGTGCTCCGTCAGCGCCGTCGGGTCGATGAAGGCGACGGCCCCGTCCGGGGCCGCCAGCGCGAGCCCGTCCAGCACGCCGGTGCCGCGGCCCCAGCTGCCGCTGGCTGCCAGGCCCGAGCGGCCGGAGCCGGAATGCTCGGACAGCCATGCCGAGACGCCGCCGGGACCCAGCCTGGTCAGGTCCACGTCGAAGCCCTGGCCCGGTGAGCGCGGCGCGTCGGGCGCGGTGGCCGGCCCGTTAATCCCGTTTGGAAATGTCGTGTACAGGCGATCGCGCAGGACCCGGAACTGCAGTGTGTCGAAGAGCTGGTGGATCTGCTCCCGATCCCAGGGGACGGGCGCCAGATCCAGCGGCGCCGCCGCCACCGGCACGTCCCGCGCCAGCTCGGTCAGCTGGCGGTTGCGCAGCACGTCGGCGAGGTGCTCGCGCAGGCTGTCACCCGTCTTGCCCTTGACCTCCTGGACCCGGTCGACCAGCTGCGCCAGCGAGCCGAACTCGGCGACCCAGCGCGCCGCCGTCTTCTCGCCGACTCCCGGAATGCTGGGCAGGTTGTCGCTCGGGTCTCCGCGCAGCGCCGCGAAATCGGGATACTGAGCGGGCGTCAGGCTGTACTTCTCGCTCACCGCCTCGGGCGTGAAGCGGGTCATGTCGCTGATGCCGCGCCTGGTCATCAGTACAGTGATCTTGTCGTTCACCAGCTGCAGGGCATCGCGGTCGCCGGTCACGATGAGGACGCTCATGCCGTCGGCTTCCGCCTGCGTCGCCAGCGTCGCGATGATGTCGTCGGCCTCGTAGCCGGCGGCGGAAAGCCGGGGAATGCCGAGCGCGTCGAGCACCTCGAAGATCAGGCTCAGCTGGCCGCGGAAATCGGCCGGCGTCTCCCGGCGGTTGGCCTTGTACTCGACGTACTGCTCGTGCCGGAACGTCGGCTCGCTCCGGTCGAAGGCCACGGCAATGTGCGTGGGCTGCTCGTCCCGCAGCACGTTGATCAGCATGGCGGTGAAGCCGTAGACGGCGTTCGTCGGCTGGCCGGTGGTGGTGGAGAAATTCTCTGCGGGCAGCGCGAAAAATGCCCGGTAGGCCAGTGAGTGCCCGTCGAGCAGCAGCAGTCTGTCGCCGCGGGCCGGGCCCGGTGCAGGTGTCGGCTTCGTCGCCACGCAGCGAGTCTAGTGCGCCGCTGTGACAGCGGCGGCGCTCTGGCATAGGCGCTGTGACCTCAGCAGGGAGCCCGGGCAGGCGGCCCCCACGGGAGCGCCTGCCCAGGCTCGTCCGGCCGGCTGTCCGGCCCGGCTGTCGGGCCCGTGTGGCCGGTTAGCCGGGGCGGCCGGTTAGAAGGAGTTGAACTGGAAGACGGTGCTCGAGTCGAAAACCTGACCAGGCTTCAGCTCGGTCGACGGGAAGTTGGGCTGGTTCGGCGAGTTCGGGAAGTGCTGCGTCTCGAAGGTGTAGCCGTCACTCTGCCGGTAAATATGCCCGCTGATGCCCACGAGCGTTCCCGTCAGGAAGTTGCCCGAGTAGAACTGGACGCCCGGCTGATCGGTCCAGACGGTCAGCTCACGGCCGCTGCGCTGGTCCCAGGCGTGGGCGGCGAGCCGGAGCCCGTCGAACGTCGAGCCGGTCTTGTTCAGCACCCAGTTGTGGTCATAGCCCTGGGCGATCAGCAGCTGCTCGTTGTCCAGGTTGATCCGCGAGCCGATGGTGTGCGGCGTGGTGAAGTCGAACGGCGTGCCCTGCACCGGCGCGATGACCCCGGTCGGGATCTGCGTGGTGTCGGTCGGGGTGTAGCTGTCGGCGTTGATCTGGACCTTCTGGTTGTAGGTCGCGCCCGAGCCCTCGCCGGCCAGGTTGAAGTAGCTGTGGTTGGTCAGGTTGAGGACCGTGTCCTTGGTGGTCGTGGCACGGTAGTGGATCCGCAGCTGGTTGGCGTTGTTCAGCGTGAACGTGACGTACACGGTGAGCTGGCCGGGGAAGCCGGTGCACGCGCAGCCGACGTTGGCGCCGTCGTCGCCGTTCGGGCTGACCAGCGTCAGATGCACGCCGGCGGCGCCGGAGCCGTGCATCTCCGTGGCGGCCCACACGTGGTTGCCGAAGCCGACCAGGCCGCCGTGCAGCGTGTTGACGCCGTTGTTGATCGGCAGGGTGTAGGTGTGACCGTCCAGCTTGAATGTGCCCTTGGCGATCCGGTTGCCGAACCGGCCGATGGTCTCGCCGAAATAGGGGCCGCCGTTGGCGGTCACCGGCGGGCTGTCGTAGGTGATGTAGTCCTGCAGCGTCTTGAAGCCGAGCACGATGTCCGCTTCCTTGCCGCCGCGGCCGGGAACGCGGATTGACTGGATGATGCCGCCGTAGGTCAGGATCCTGACCTGCTCCCCCCTGCAGTTGGCCAGGCTGTACCGGTAGACGGGCAGATTCTTCTTGGCATACAGGTCGTAGGCCGTGCCGAAGAACTGCTTGCTGACGCTCGGGCTCGAACAGCTTGGCCCCTGGGCCTTGGGCCCCGCCGACGCCTGGCTTGCGCTTGCTAAGCCAGCTACTCCGAGCGTTAGGACGGCAGCCGCGCTGATCCGCGCGGCCCAGGCGGTCCTGCGTGATCTTAGATTGAGCATGAAGCCTCCTGCCATCGCGTGCCCCGGTCCTCGACGACCGGGCTCACCCGGAATTGTTCACGCTAACAATGGCAGAGTCGTCCCCTTGGTTCGGAAGAAAGTTCATATTTCCTGGCGTAACCTGTGATGTCCATGTTACTGATGCGAGCCCTGACCGCTTTATTTCGCGCAAAAGGTAATGAACGCCTCATATTCTCGGCACGAAGGTCCGTGTTCAGTGCGGCGGGTCTCTCCATCGGATGCCATCAGCTAGCGCAGCCACCGCCCGTGCGTTAGCCGCGGGCTGCGCAAACGCCGCAAGGGCTGGTCTCCGCGCTGCCCGGGCAGGTGTCTAGGCTGCGGCATGGAAAAGCCAGGTGCCAGCAGGGACTCGGAGGTGGCCCGGTGGCAGACGACCGGGGACGGCAGATCAGGGACATCTTCAAGGTGCCCGAAGCCGAGACGCTGGTCGCCCGGATGGGCATCAAGATCATCGAGGCCTCGGCCGCGCGGGTCGTGGGCACCATGCCGGTCAGCGGCAACGCCCAGCCCTACGGGCTGCTGCACGGCGGCGCGTCGTGCGTGCTTGCCGAGACCCTGGGCTCGCTCGGGTCGGCCCTGCATGCCGGCCCTGACCGCATCACGGTCGGCATCGAGATCAGCGCCACGCATCATCGCAGCGCATCACGCGGTGAGGTGACCGGCGTCGCGACCCTGCTGCATGGCGGCCGCACGATGACCACCTACGAGATCGTCATCACCGATGACCAGGGCCGCCGGGTGTGCACCTCCCGGCTGAGCTGCCTGCTGCGGGATACCGTTCCGCAACTGGGCGGAGGCGGATGACGGGACGTTTAACCCATACCGGCCCGGTAATGTCTGTGCCTTTGCGCGGCGTGCCAGCGCCTCGCTACCGTGGTAGGCAGAGCGCGGGGATGCCGAGTAGAGAACGTGCCGGCCCGGGGAAGGCTGACATGGCACCAAAGGGTCTCTGGGCTCTTGACCGCCATCCGCCTGATGCGGACCGGCGGCCGCAAGCGGGCGGGCGCCGGGCCTGCACCGGGGGGTTTACGAGTCCGGGCCCGCCTGCTTGCGCTGGCCCGGCAGGCAATACCCCGGCAGGCAGTGTCCGCCACGCAGCAAGCGCCCCGGCAGGCAGCACAGCTGTCAGGAGCCCGCGGCCTATGAGTCCGCGGCGCCCCCGTCGGCCTGGGCCCCGTCGGCCTGGACCCCGTCGGCCTGAACCACCGCGGGCTCGACCACGGGCTCGACCGCGCCTCGGCTGACAACTGCGCCTTGCCTACGTTGGTCTTGGCTGACGGCGTCCGGCTTGCCTTCGTCGGGCTTGGCTCCGTCAGCCAGGACTTCCTCGGCCACCGCCCGCATGGTCAGCCGACGGTCCATGGAGGACTTCTGGATCCAGCGGAAGGCCTCCGCCTCGGTCATCTGGCGGTCCGCCTGCAGCCGCCCCTTTGCCCGGTCCAGCAACTTGCGCACCTCCAGCCGCTGCCGCAGGCTGCCGACCTCGCGCCCGAGGGCCGCGATCTCCTGGAACCGGCCGACCGCGATTTCGATGGCCGGCACCAGGTCAGCCTTAGTGAAAGGCTTGACCAGGAATGCCATCGCGCCCGCTCCGCTCGCCCGCTTGACGAGATCCCGCTGCGAGAACGCGGTCAGGATCACAACTGCGGCGAGGTGCTGCGCGTCGATGCGCTCCGCAGCCGAGATCCCGTCCAGAACCGGCATCTTGACGTCCATGATTACCAGATCCGGGCGCAGCTGCTCGGTTAGCTGGACGGCAGTCTCGCCGTCACCCGCCTCGCCGACTACGACGTAGCCCTCCTCTTCCAGCATCTCCTTGAGATCCAGGCGGATGAGCGCCTCATCTTCTGCGATCACGACACGCACGACGTTCTGGCTCACTCGCTGAGCGTACCGTGTGCCGCTTTCTGACGAGCGACCCGCAGTGTGGGCTAACGACAGAACCGCTGATCAGCAAGCACTGGGCGGGATGCGGGCACCGTCGAAGCCAGTTGCCGCCCGAGGCAGGACCGGAGAATCCTGCTCTGAGTCAGCGCCGGCACGGCGCGGGCGGCGGCGGCCAGCCCGTCGCGGTCGCGCAGGAAGGCGAACGCGACCGGGGCAGTGCGCGTAAGCGACCCGTTGCCGCCGGATTGCCCCGTGCGGGCATGGTGGGTCGACGCAGCCTCAGCCAGCATCTAAAGCGGAACGCGGCGGTCCGGCGCTGGCCAGGACGGAGCGGGTCTGAATCCCGACGTCCGGGGCTGAGCAGGCCCAGTCAGCCCACCGTCTCGCGAGGAGGTCCAGGTCCGCCGCGTCGCGGAGGCTGCCGCCGGCCGTTCCCGGCAACACCCCGGCAGCGCGATCGGTCTGCGCAGACGGCAACGGCTGGTTCACGGGCGCCTCGTTGTTCACGAGATCTCCAGCAGGGGGTGATGACGGTTGAGGACCGTCAGATGGACCCACCGGTCGGCCAGGCTCACGCCGCTGACGGCTACGTGTTCACTGGTGACGCCGAGCGCAGTCCCGTGCCCACTCCGCCCTCGAGGTCCGGCGGGTCAGCTGGGGCCGCCGGACTGGGCCCAGCGAGGTGGTCGAGATGTTCGACGTGTGACAGTGTCGGCGATCCGCCGAGAGCGGCGTGGTATCGCGCGACCCGCTGCCAGACGTCTTCTTGCACCCCGGGCGAGGCTACATTCAGGGCGGCCCGCACGCTGGCCGACGCCTGGGCGGGCCCGCCGCTTCAGCGGGGCTGAGTCACCCCACCGCCCGTGCTCCGCACACGCCACCGCGACGGCCATCGGCACTCCCGGCGAAAGCACCAGATCGTGGATCAGCGCCCGGTGCTGCCACCCGCACGTCCAGGCGGACCCGGAGCCGGATCCTGACCTGGCCCTTTTGGTGTGTGCCCCGGGTGGGATTCGAACCCACACTGTATGGCGTTTGAGGCCACTGCCTACTGCCGGTTGGGCTACCGGGGCTCGGCTTGCCGCCCGGTTCGCGGCCGGGCGGCTGAGGTCAATCTACCGGGTCCCTGGTATCTCAGCGCGGGTGCCCGACACGAGCGGGTCACGCGGACGCACAGCGACGCCCGAGTCCGGATCGGCGAGTCCTCGCCGGGGTTCCTGTTTCGGCGCCAGCGAATCGAGGCCAAGGCCGACGACCCCGACTTCATCGCTGGCCCGGGTCACTGGCCCTCCCGTCTCGCGGCCGGCCGCGCCCCGCGGATCGGCGGCGAGGTCCGGGCCGGTTCGTGCCCTGGTCGCAAGCAGGTACGCGCCCGCGCCCGCCAGGATGAGCATCATCGTCACCTGGTTCACCCGGAGCCCGAACAGGCGCGGTACATAACCGATGCGCAGGGACTCGGCCCCGAACCGTCCGATCGCATACAGCGCGGCGTAGAGGGCGAAAACGCGGTCCCCGGTGAGCACGAGCCGCTGGCGCGCGTAGATCAGCAGGATGCCCATGCCCAGCGCCCAGAGGGACTCGTAGAGAAAGACGGGCTGGAAGGTCGCGTAGTTCTCGAAGCCGCTGAGCCGTTGCACCGGGGAGATCTCCGCCGCCCACGGCAGGGTCGAGGGCCGCCCGTAAAGATTCTGGCTGAACCAGCCGCCCCAGCAGCCGATCGCCTGGGCGAAGGCCAGCGCCGGGGCCGCGGCCGCCGCCAGCGGGCTCAGCGCGATACCGGTCCGGCGGCAGTACAGCCACGTTGCCAGTGCCCCGCCGGCCACGGCGCCGGGCACGCCCAGGCCGCCGTCCCAGATGCGGACGAAATCGACCCAGTCACGGCCGTGCCCGAAATACAGCGCGTGGTCAGTCAGGGCGCTGTACAGGCGAGCGCCCACCAGGCCGGCCGGCACGGCCACGGTGGCGATGTCCAGTACCACCGCAGGCCGGCCGCCGGCCGCGCGGTAGCGCCGGGCTGCGATCCACAGGCCTGCCAAGACGCCGGCAATCATGCAGAGCGCGTAGGCCCGGACGGCAATAGGGCCGGCATGCCAGACGCTGCGTGCCGGGCTGGGGAGAAAAGCGACCGACATGCTGTGTGACGTTACCCGTGTCGCGCGCTATCTCACGTCACTTTAGGGCTGCCCGCACCTTGCGGGCGAGCCAGGCCTGTTTGCCGTCCGGCTGCGGCGGCGCCGGGTGCGAGGCGGTCCGCAACGGATGGCCTACCGCAGCGGCCTGGCGGTCGCCGGTATCGCGGCCGGCAGCAGCGTGCCGCCGGCCAGGTAGCTGTCCGCCGCCGCCGCCGCGGACCTGCCCTCCGCGATCGCCCAGACGATCAGCGACTGGCCCCGGCCCATATCGCCGGCCACGAAGACGCCGGGAGCCGAGGTGGCATACCCGTCGTCCCGCGCGACGTTGCCCCGGCCGTCCAGTTCCACGCCAAGGCCGCTGAGAAGCTCGCCAGGCTCAGCGCCGGTGAACCCCATGGCCAGCAGCACCAGATCGCACCGCAGTTCCCGCTCGGTGCCCTCGCGCGCAGCGAAACTGCTGCCCGGCGGCTCTACCTCCATCAGCCGCAGCGCCCGGACCCGGCCTTCGTCGTCGCCGAGGAATTCCTGGGTGGAGACCGAGTAGACCCGCTCGCCGCCCTCCTCGTGCGCGCTCGATACCCGGTAGATCATCGGGTAAGTCGGCCACGGCTGGGCGGCCGGCCGCTGCTCGGGCGGCCGGGGCATGATCTCGAGCTGGGTGACCGACGCGGCGCCCTGGCGCAGCGCGGTGCCCAGGCAGTCGGCTCCGGTGTCGCCGCCACCGATGATCACCACGTGCCGCCCGCGGGCGGATATCGCCGGATCAGGCGCGGCCACGCCGTCGCCGCGCGTCCCGGCAGCCGCGACCGCGCGGTTGGCCGGCGGCAGGTACTCCATCGCCTGGTGGATGCCGGTCAGGTCGCAGCCGGGCACCGGCAGTCCCCTCGGCACCACGGCGCCGCATGCGAGCACGATCGCGTCGTGCTCCGCGCGCAGCTGGCCGGCCGTGACGTCCGCCCCCGCTTGGATCCCGCAGCGGAAATCCGTGCCCTCGGCGGCCATCTGCGCCAGCCGCCGGTCCAGGTGCCGTTTCTCCATCTTGAACTCGGGGATTCCGTACCGCAGCAGGCCGCCGGGCCGGTCGTCGCGCTCATAGACTGTGACCTCGTGCCCGGCCCTGGTGAGCTGCTGGGCCGCGGCCAGGCCGGCCGGCCCCGAGCCGATCACCGCGACCGGCCGCCCGGCGGCCACGGCCGCGGGGCCGGGCGGCAGTGGCGGCACCCAGCCCTCCGCCCACGCGCGGTCGATGATCTCCACCTCGACCTGCTTGATCGTGACCGGATCGGCGTTGATGCCCAGGACGCAGGCGGTCTCACACGGCGCCGGGCACAGCCGGCCGGTGAACTCGGGGAAGTTGTTGGTCGCGTGCAGCCGTTCCGCGGCCTCCCGCCAGTCGTGCCGCCAGACCAGGTCGTTCCACTCGGGGATCAGGTTTCCGAGCGGACAGTCGTTGTGGCAGAACGGGATGCCGCAGTCCATGCAGCGCCCCGCCTGGCGCTCCAGCTGGCCGCCGTCGAAATCGCGGTACACCTCGCGCCAGTCCTGGAGCCGGACGTCGACCGGCCGCCGGACCGGCGTCTGCCGCGGCGTGCTGAGAAATCCTCTCGGGTCTGCCATCGTGACCTGCCCTTCTCAGCCCTGCGCCGCGGCCATCACGGCCTCGTTCACGTCCAGTCCCTCGCGTTCGGCGCGCCGGGCCGCGGCCAGTACCCGCTTGTAGTCCCGCGGCATGACCTTGCCGAATCTCGGCAGGGCCAGCTCCCAGTCGGCCAGCAGCCGGGCCGCCACCACGGAGGCCGTCTCCTCGTAGTGACGCTGGATAAGGTCCCGGACAAAGCTCGCGTCGCCGTCGTCGAGCGGCTCAAGCTCGGCCATCTCGGTGTTGATCTGGCGCGGGTCCGGATCGAGCAGGTAAGCGATGCCCCCCGACATCCCGGCCGCGAAGTTCCTTCCCACCGGGCCCAGCACAAGCACCCGGCCGCCGGTCATGTACTCGCAGCCGTGGTCCCCGGTTCCCTCGGCGACCGCGGTTGCGCCGGAGTTGCGCACGCAGAACCGCTCCCCGACCATGCCGCGCAGGAACATCTCGCCTCTGGTGGCGCCATAGCCGATCACGTTCCCGGCGATGATCTGGCGCTCGGCCGCGAAAACCGCGGCCCGGTCCGGCGCGGCGACGATCCGCCCGCCTGACAGGCCCTTGCCGAGGTAGTCGTTGGCGTCGCCAGCCAGCCGCAAGGTAATGCCGCGCGGCAGGAAGGCGCCGAACGACTGGCCGGCGGATCCGCGGAAGGAGATGGCGATCGTGTCGTCAGGCAGTCCCGCACCGCCCCAGCGCCTGGTCACCTCATAGCCGAGCATGGTGCCCACGGTCCGGTTCACGTTGCGGATGGGCAGCTCGAGCGTGACCGGCCGGCCATCCTGCAGGGCCCCTTCGGCCAGCTGGATCAGCGTGTTGTCCAGGGCCCGGTCCAGGCCGTGGTCCTGGCCGGTGACGCATCGGCGCGGCGCATCGGGCGGCAGCGCCGGAACGTGCAGGACGGGCGACAGATCCAGTCCCGACGCCTTCCAGTGTGCCGTCGCCGCGGTGGTGTCGAGCAGGTCGGCGCGGCCGACGGCCTCGGCAAGGGTCCGGATGCCGAGCCTGGCCAGGTACTCCCGCACTTCCTGGGCGAGGAACTCGAAGAAGGTCACCACGAACTCCGGCCTGCCGGTGAACCGGCGGCGGAGCTCGGGGTTCTGGGTGGCGACGCCGACCGGGCAGGTGTCCAGGTGGCACACGCGCATCATCACGCACCCGGCCACCACCAGCGGGGCGGTCGAGAAGCCGAATTCCTCCGCGCCGAGCAGCGCCGCGATGATGACATCCCGGCCGGTCTTCATTTGCCCGTCCACCTGCACCACGATCCGGTCCCGCAGGCCGCCGCGCAGCAGGGTCTGCTGGGTTTCCGCCAGCCCCAGCTCCCAGGGCGCGCCGGCGTGCTTGATGCTGGTCAGCGGCGAGGCGCCGCTGCCCCCGTCGTGGCCGCAGATCAGCACCACATCGGCGTGCGCTTTGGACACGCCCGCCGCCACGGTGCCGACGCCAACCTCGGACACCAGCTTGACGTGCACCCGCGCCGCCGGATTGGCGTTCTTCAGGTCATGGATCAGCTGCTTGAGATCCTCGATCGAGTAGATGTCGTGATGCGGCGGCGGCGAGATGAGCCCCACGCCGGGCGTCGAGTACCGGGTCCTGGCGATCCACGGGTAGACCTTGGGGCCGGGCAGCTGGCCGCCCTCTCCCGGCTTGGCGCCCTGCGCCATCTTGATCTGCAGGTCGTCGGCATTGACCAGGTACTCGCTGGTGACGCCGAACCGGCCGCTCGCCACCTGCTTCACCGCGGACCGGCGCAGGTCGCCGTTGGCATCGGGCGCGAACCGGTCCGGATCCTCGCCGCCCTCGCCGGTATTCGACCGGCCGCCGAGCCGGTTCATGGCGATGGCCAGGGTCTGGTGCGCCTCGGCCGAGATGGAGCCGTAGGACATGGCGCCGGTGGAGAACCGCGCCACGATGCTGGCGACCGGCTCTACCTCCTCGATCGGAATCGGCGGCCCGGCCGGACCGCGGCCCGGCCGGGCCGCGGGCTCGTCGTCGATGCCGCGGAGGCGCAGCAGCCCGCGCAATGTCATCAGCCGGGCTGCCTGGTCGTCCACCAGGCGGGTGTATTCGGCGAAGATCTCCCGCTGCCGGGTCCGGGTCGCATGCTGGAGCTTGAACACCGTCTCGGGGTTGAACAGGTGCGCTTCGCCCTCGCGCCGCCACTGGTAGTCGCCGCCCGTCTCCAGCCGCCGGTGCGCGGGCTTGGCGCCATTGGCCGGCCAGGCGCGGGCGTGCCGCCTGGCGATCTCGGCGGCCAGCTGGTCGAAGGACACCCCGCCAAGGCGCGAGGACGTGCCGGCAAAGCACTCGGCGATGACCTCATCGCCGAGCCCGATCGCCTCGAAGATCTGCGCGCCGGTGTAGGAGGCGATGGTGGAGACGCCCATCTTGGACATGATCTTCAGCACGCCCTTCCCGAGCGCCTTGATCAGGTTGGCCGCTGCCTTCTCCGGGCTGGTTGTGTCCAGCAGCCCGCGGCGCACCATGTCCTGCACCGACTCGACGGCCAGGTACGGGCAGACGCTGGAGGCGCCGTAGCCGATCAGCAGGGCAATATGGTGGCTTTCGCGCGCATCGCCGGACTCGACGATCAGGCCGACCCGAGTCCGTGTCTGCTGGTCGATCAGGTGGTGGTGCACGGCGCCGGTCAGCAGCAGGGACGGAACCGGCGCGAGCGCAGCGGCTGCCGGGCCAGGGCGGCCAGCGGCCCCTGCTGCTCCCCCGCCGCCTTGCTGCCAGCTCCCGCCGCCGGTGCCCGTGCCCCGGTCGGACAGCACGATGATCCGGGCCCCGCCGGCGATCGCGGCCGATACCTCGGCCCGGATCTCGGCCAGGCGGCTGCGCAGCGCCTCGCCGCCTCCGGCGGCCAGGTAGCGCCCGTCTACCACACAGGCGGCCAGCCCTGGCTGATCGCCATCGTCGTTAATGTGGACGATCTTCGCCAGGTCACTGTCGCTGATCACCGGGTAGGGCAGCACGATCTGGCGGCAGGATGCCGGGCCGGGCTCGAAGAGGTTCTGCTCGGGCCCTGTCGTGGACTCCAGCGAGGTGACGAGCTCCTCCCGGATGGCATCCAGCGGCGGGTTGGTGACCTGGGCGAACAGCTGAGTGAAGTAGTCGAACAGCAGCCGCGGGCGGTCCGAGAGCACGGCCAGCGGCGTGTCGTTGCCCATCGAGCCGATGGGCTCGGCGCCCGTGCGCGCCATCGGCGCGAGGATGACCCGCAGTTCCTCCTCGGTGTAGCCAAACAGCTGCTGCTGCGTGGCGAGGGCCTCGGTCCCGGCCAGCTCGCGGTGCCGGCCGGGCAGGTCGTCGAGGTGCAGCAGCCCGGCGTGCAGCCACTCGTCGTAGGGATGCTCGGCCGCCAGGCCTGCCTTGACCTCCGCATCCTCGATGATCCGGCCGCTCGCAGTGTCGGCGAGGAAGATCCGGCCTGGCTGCAGCCTGCCCTTGCGGATCACCGCGGCGGGGTCGATGTCCAGGACGCCGACCTCGCTGGCGAGGATTACCAGGCCGTCCCTGGTCACCCAGTACCTGCCCGGCCGCAAGCCGTTGCGGTCGAGCACGGCGCCGATGACCGAGCCATCGGTGAAGGCGATCAGCGCCGGGCCGTCCCACGGCTCCATCAGGGTCGCGTGGAACCGGTAGAAGGCCCGCAGTACCGGGTCCATGTCCGCGTGGTTCTCCCACGGCTCGGGGATCATCATCAGCAGCGCGTGCGGCAGCGACCGGCCGCCCATGTACAGCAGTTCCAGGCAGGCGTCGAAGCTCGCCGAGTCGCTGGCCGAGTCATCGAGGATCGGCAGCAGCCGCTCGATCCCGCGCCCCTGCGCATCGCGCGGGATGAGGTCAGTGACCAGCAGGGCCTCACGGGCCCGCATCCAGTTGCGGTTGCCGCGGACGGTATTGATCTCGCCGTTGTGCGCCACGAACCGGTAGGGGTGCGCCAGCGGCCAGGACGGGAAGGTGTTGGTGGAGAACCTGGAGTGCACCATTGCCAGCGACGAGCTGTACCTGGAGTCCGACAGATCCGGGTAGAACGGCTCCAGCTGCGGCGCGGTGAACATCCCCTTGTACACGATCGTGGCCGGCGACAGGCTCGCCATGTAGACGCCGGCCTCGCGCTCAGCACGCTTGCGCAGGCAGAAGGCCCGGCGCTGCAGCGCCATCCCGGTCGCCGGCGCCTCCGACCGCGCGCCGTCCGCGGCGGAGGCGACGAACAGCTGCGCCAGGTGCGGCATGACCTCGCGGGCGGCCGCGCCGCAGAACGCGGAATCGTGCGGGACGTCGCGCCAGCCCAGCACGGTCAGGTGCTCCGACGCCGCGATCCGCTCGACTTCGGCCATGGCGGTGGCCCGCTGCGGGCCGGCACTGGCCGGCAGGAAGGCCATCCCGGCGGCGTAGCCGCCAGGCTCGGGCAGCGCGAACCCGCACACAGCGCGGAAGAAGGCATCTGGGACCTGGGTCAGGATCCCGGCACCGTCCCCGGTTTCCGGGTCACTGCCCTGGGCGCCGCGGTGCTCGAGATTGCGCAGTACCGTGAGTGCCTGACTGACCACGCTGTGGTCTTTCCGGCCGGAAAGATCAGCGACGAAGCCGACGCCGCAAGCGTCGTGCTCGTAGCTGCTGTCATACAGTCCCTGTGTCCCGGGACCGGAAGCAGGTGCCATCCGCACTCCAGTCGTCTCGTTCGGAACGTGCGTTCGAATGAAGTCGGGACGACATTGGCCCTGCCGTGCGCGCGGTGTTCGCACGCTAGCAGCATTCATCGAGCGCTAGCTGGGCGCCACGGCTATCAGTATATCGAGAACTGCCGACGCAAAAGATCAGCGGCATGGTGCGCGGGCCGCAGCCGGCCCGGCCCGGTCCGGCCCGGTCAGACGCTGACCTGCGGGCGGGCGCGCACACCAGCGGCCAGGTCGGCGGCCAGCTCGCGGACGCCAGCCAGGCCCGCTGCCGGATCCGGCGCCGCCAGCAGCCGCTGCACGAACGCCGAGCCGACGATCACGCCGTCGGCAAAGCGCGCCACCTCGGCGGCCTGGGTCCCGTCCCGAACCCCGAGGCCCACGGCGACAGGCAGGCTGGTGCACTCGCGCACCCGCCCGACCAGCCCGGCGGCCTCGCTGCCGACACTCGCGCGGGTACCGGTGATGCCCATCAGCGACGCCGCATAGACAAATCCGCTGCAGACCGAGGTGATCAGCTCGATCCGCTGCCGCGAGGAGCTCGGGGCCACCAGGAACACCGCATCCAGGCTGCGCTCGGCCGCGGCATCCAGCCAGGGCTGCGCTTCTTCCGGGGTCAGGTCCGGGGTGATCAGGCCGCTGCCGCCGGCTGCGGCGAGGTCGCGCGCGAACGCGGCGACGCCGTAGCGGTCGATCGGGTTCCAGTAGGTCATCACCAGGACCGGCACGCCGGCCTGCGCCACCGCCTCGACGGTGTGCAGCACGTCGGCTACCCGGATGCCGCCGGTCAGCGCCCGGTGCACGGCCTCCTGGATGACGGGGCCGTCCATCAGCGGATCGGAGTACGGCAGCCCGATCTCGACGATGTCGGCGCCGGCCTCGGCAATCGCCAGCGCGGCCGCCGCCGCGCCGTCTACCGACGGGAACCCGGCCGGAAGATAGCCGATGAGGGCCGCCCGGTTCTGGGCGGCCGCCTGCCCGAGCGCCGCGCTGACCGCGCTCACTGCCGCTCCGTCCGGCCGGCCGGATTCTCCAGGTGACCGAACCAGCGGGCCGCGATATCCACGTCCTTGTCGCCGCGCCCGGAAAGGTTCACCAGCAGCACCGCGTCCGGACCTAGCTCGGGGCCTAGCTCCAGGGCGCCGGCCAGGGCATGCGCGGACTCGATCGCCGGCATGATCCCCTCGGTGCGGCACAGCACCGAGAACGCGCTCATCGCCTCGGCGTCAGTGACCACCCGGTACTGCGCCCGGCCGGTGTCGTGCAGCCACGCATGCTCCGGCCCGACGCCAGGGTAGTCCAGCCCGGCCGACACCGAGTGTGTCTCCAGCGTCTGCCCCTCGCCGTCCTGCAGGAGGTAGGTCCGCATGCCGTGGATCACGCCTGGCGAGCCGCCCGCGACGGTGGCAGCGTGCCGCCCGCTGGCGAGGCCGTCGCCGCCGGCCTCGCAGCCGATCAGGCGCACGCCGGGATCGGGGATGAACTCGTGGAAGATGCCGATGGCGTTGGACCCGCCGCCGACGCAGGCGATGACCGCGTCGGGCAGCCGTCCGGCCGCGCGGATGATCTGCTCCCTGGCCTCGACTCCGATCACCCGCTGAAAATCGCGCACCATAACGGGGAACGGGTGCGGGCCCATCACCGAGCCGATGCAGTAGTGGGTGGAATCGACGGTCGCCACCCAGTCCCGGAACGTCTCGTTGATGGCGTCCTTGAGCGTCCTGCTGCCGGTCGTGACGGCGACCACCTCGGCGCCGAGCAGCCGCATCCGCGCCACGTTCAGCGCCTGCCGCCGGGTGTCCTCCTCGCCCATGTAGACGACGCAGTCCAGGCCGAGCAGGGCGCACACGGTGGCCGTGGCCACGCCGTGCTGGCCGGCCCCGGTCTCGGCGATCACCCTGGTCTTGCCCATCCGCTTGGTGAGCAGCGCCTGGCCGAGCACATTGTTGATCTTGTGCGAGCCCGTGTAGGCCATGTCCTCGCGCTTGAGGAACACCCGGCAGCCACCGGCCTGCGCGGCAAACCGGGGTACCTCGGTGAGCAGCGTCGGGCGCCCGGCGTAATCACGCAGCAATGCGGCCAACTCCGCCTGGAAGCCCGGATCGGACTTGGCAGCCAGGTAGGCCGCCGTCAGCTCATCGAGCGCCGACATCAGCGCCTCAGGCGCAAGACGTCCGCCGAAGCTGCCGAAACGACCGGCAGAGTCGGGCACGGTCTGGGCGGTCGTCGTTGGGCTCATGGTTTGCCTCCATATCCGTCCGGAGGCTCTGGGCCTTCCTGGCCGCTCTGGCCACCGCGGCCGCCCCGGCCCGGCCGCTTGCCGCCGCGGCCCGGCGGCGCGCTCCCCCGGTCCCCGCGCAGCGCAGGGTGGGATCCGGCCGTCACCAGGTCGGCGACTGCCGACCTCGGGTCCTTGCCGGTGACCAGGCTCTCCCCGACGAGCACCGCGTCGGCGCCGGCTGCGGCGTAGGCGAGCAAGTCGTGCGGTCCGCGGACCCCGGACTCGGCGATCGTCACGAGCTGCTGCGGAATGCGCGGCGCGAGCCGGCCGAACACCGTCCGGTCGACCTCCAGCGTGGCCAGGTTCCGGGCATTGACGCCGATCACCTGCGCCCCGGCGTCGAGCGCCCGGTCAAGCTCACCGTCGGTGTGCACCTCCACCAGCGGCACCAGGCCGATCGAGAGGGCCCGCTCCACCAGCGACACCAGGGCGTTCTGCTGCAGCGCGGCGACGATCAGCAGCACCAGGTCCGCTCCGTGTGCCCTGGCCTCCCAGAGCTGATAGGAGCTCACGACGAAGTCCTTGCGCAGCACGGGCACCCGGACGGCGTCCCGGACGGCGCAAAGATCGTCCAGGCTGCCGCCGAAGAGGCGCCGCTCGGTGAGGACGCTGATCACGCGGGCACCGCCCGCCTCGTAATCCATGGCAAGCGAGGCAGGATCGGCGATCGCGGCCAGCGCGCCCCTGGACGGGCTGGCACGCTTGACCTCCGCGATAACGGCAACGTCTTCGTTCATGAGCGCGCCCATCGCATCCTTGGGCGACGGCGCCCGGCATGCTGCTACCTTCAGGCGCTCCAGCGGCACGCGCTGCTGCCGAACCGAAAGGTCGGCACGCACGCCCTCGAGTATCTCGTCGAGCACGCTCACGCGGTTCTGCTGCCCCCTCCGGGGTGGGTTGCCTTGCCGTCCGATCGTAGCGACCGGGACCAGGTGCGCTGGCGGGCCCCCCTGCCGGCACCCGGCGCAGGGTAATGGTGACCGGCGGGCCTGGCATGCCCCGGGCCCGGCCGCGGTGAAGGCGCGGCCGACGGCCGGATGCATCAGCACGCCGAATGCGGCGACGGCGAAGAGCGTGCCACCCAGGAAGCGATGGAAGAAAAAGCGGTACAGGCCGAGCACGATGAACACGGCGGTGATCCAGACGGCGTGCGTGCCGGACCGCACCACGACGGCCAGCAGGCCGACACCAGGCGCACCAGCGGACCGGGCCGGGCCGGTGCCCGGTGGCCTCGCGAATCGCTCCGGCCTGCCCGGCTGCTCTGCTGCGCTCACTCGCCGCCCCCCTGGCTCCACCGCAGCCTCGCTTCGACCACCGGACATCGGCCTGACCCGGTAGCTTCGCGGCAGCGCGGGCCAGTCGTCGGCGGCGAGGGTCACGTTTTGCCCCGCCTCAGCCGGGTTCCTACCGGCAGTAGTCCGACATACGGCCGCTTATCATCCCGACCGGGTCACCTGTCCCGCTGGCCTGACGTTCGGGCAGTGCTCCCGCTGGCCCGGCGCGCGGGCCGCGCGGCTGTCGGATCCTCGCCGCGGCTTAGCGACTCCCAGATGGTGGCCGAGTCACCGGCCGGCCTGGCGGCACCGGCCGCTGCCGCCTCTGCGCCCCGATGGCCGGCCGGCGAGTCGTACCGGCTGGACATGACCGGCAGCTGCTCCGCGCGCCAGATCACCAGCAGACCGGCGGCGATGACGAGCACGGCACCCGCGAAGGCCACGCCGCGCCACGGCATGGCGGTCAGCGTCGCGTGGCCGGTGAGCCCGGACACTGGCGCCACCGCCGTGCTCGGCGCTGCGCCCCCGGTCACTGAGCCGGGCAGGCTGCCCGCGCCTGCGCCCGTGGCGGGGCCGGCGCTGCTGGCGGCTGCGTTGAGCATGTCGGCAGCCGAGATACTGGCGGCGACAGCAACGGCGATCCCGATTCCGAATGCCGCCAGCAGGATGCCGGCGACCCGCCGCAGCATCCGCCGGGTAGCCAGCACGGCCGCGAGCCCGGCCAGCGCGGCAACGGCCAGCGGGCTGGCAGCCGGCACGAGATTCTGCCCGCTGACGGTCACGACGCCGGCCGGCAGCGGCTTCGGCGCCGCGGCCGATACATGTGCCCAGCCCTGCCGCATCGCCAGCAGCACAAGTCCCACCCCGGCGGCAGCCACCAGCAGGACAATCAAGAGCTCCCGCCGACCTGGCCGGCTGCTCGTCACGGCAATCTCCTTCCGGCTGCACCTGGCAGCGCGCACGCCGCACGCCCTAGCGCACGCCGCCCGCCTGAGTTCACGCTGCCCGCCGAGCGCATCCGCGCATTCGCGGACAGGCGCGCTGAAAAGCAAGAATAGGCAGAACGCTGTCATCGGGCCGAGTCGGCACCCGCGCGCATTCTCGCCGCGGGCACTCCGGCCGTTTCCTGCACCCGGCCGGTGACCTACCATCGTCCGATGACCTACGCCCGAGATGAGCGTGTTGCTTTGTGCGCGCTGCTCGACCGGACCGGCCCGGCCGAGCCGACGCTCTGCGAGGGCTGGCGCACTGTCGATCTTGCCGCGCACCTCGTGCTGCGCGAGCACCGGCCGGACGCGGGCCTTGGCACGCTGGGCGGACCGCTGCAGCGCCGAACCAGCCGGCTGCAGCGCCAGCTCGCAGAGCGGACGCCCTTCCCCCAGCTCGTCGACGCGATCAGGACCGGGCCGCCGCGTCTGTCGGTCTTCGGTATTCCCGGCGTCGACGAGCGCGTCAACACCGTCGAGTACTTCGTGCACCATGAGGACGTCCGCCGGGCCCAGCCGCACTGGGAACCGCGCGACATCGGCCCTGGCCTGTCCGAGTTGCTGTGGAGCCGCCTGAAGTTCGCCAAGCTGATGCTGCGCAACGCGCCGGTGGGCGTGGAGCTCGCCAGGGACGACGAGCCGCCGGACGGGCCGGCCGCGCGCCAGGTCCGGATCACGGCCAAGGCCCGCACGCCCGTGGTGACCGTGACGGGCACCCCGGCGGAGCTCACCATGTGGGCGTTCGGCCGCACCGGCGCGGCACGCGTGCGGCTCGAGGGCGGCGCAGCCGATGTCCGGGCCCTGACCGAGGCCAGCTGGCGCCTGTAGAGCGCCGCTGCCGCCGTGCAGGCGCGCCGTGATCATTAGGAGTGCATGGTGAGGGCCCGGTTTACCTGCTGCCGGCCCGCTCTTAGCTGATGACGATCCGGCCCAGCGGGAACGGCGGCACCTGCCGGAGTTCCACATTGCGGTCGGCAGCTGTCCCGGCCCCCGCCGAATGGTGCGCGCCGCGCAGCGGGACGTTGGCCGCTAGCTCGCGGTGCAGCGAGGCCAGATCGTCACCGGTGTCCAGCGACCGGGGAGCCACCGGGGTGTCGTGATCCACCATGGTGCAGACGATCGACAGGTATCCGCCGCAGTCGACAAGCTCGACAAGTCGCGTCTGACAGGGCCAGTCGATCACCGCGCAGGTGGTGACTTCCCAGAAGCCGCGGCCGGGGCCGGCGGGATCGCGCCGCGGCCGCACCGCGTTGGCATGCATGTGCCCGTTCAGCCAGAGCACTACGTTGGGGAACCGGTACAGCTGGGCCAGCAGGTCGCCGGCGCCGAGCAGCGGCTCGCCGCCGGGCCCGGAATGGCCGGCCCGGCCGTTGGTCAGGGTGTCGATCCCATGGTGGGAGAACAAGATGACCAGCCGGTCGTCATTGCCGGTGCGGACCGCACGCCCGCCGGGTCCCCGATAGGCCGAGTGCACCTCGGCCAGCCGGGCCTCCAGCCACCGCGACTGCTCGCGGCCGAGGCATCCGGCGGCCCCGCCGGCCAGGCAGTTGGTGTCCAGCGCGATCAGGCGCGCGACCGCAGTGTCGTGGACGTAGTACGCAGTGCCGTCGCGCCGGTTCTGCTCGCTGAACCCGTGCCCGGACGGCCGCGCACCGGGCCGGAAATGCGCCTCGACGAACTCCCGGCGGGTGATCGCCCGGCGATCCGGGTCCGCCATGATCGCGCGCGCTGGCCCGGCCAGGAAGGCCTCTGGCCGATCGGTGAACAGGTCCAGCGCCTTGTCGTGGTCGAAGTGCCCGGGCAGTCTCAGCGGCTTGCTGGCGCCCAGCAGGGCCTGCGCGACGTCATCGGTCACGATCCCGACGCCCTGGTTGAGCGCCTCGTGATTACCGAAGCAGGAAAGCCACGGCATCTGCAGGCCTGCGGCGGCGAAATCCCGCAGTGCTCGCTGCAGCAGCCCCGGATGATCAGGAAAGCCAAACTCGCGCCGGAAGAAATCCGGGCCGCAGGCACCTGCGCCGTCCGGTTTCCAGAAGATGTCGTCCGGCCAGTCCATCGACTGGACGCCCTCGTATCGGGTACCGCCAGAACCCGGTACCACGAGGCCGCCGTCGAAGAGCCCGAGGAAGGCCTGCACCTCATTCCACTGGGCGTTGTCGATGGCATCACCGGTGGTCACCGCGAGCTGCAGCGGCGCCCCGGTCGCCGGGCCGGCCAGCGCGTTGAGCGTGCGCACGGTGGCGTCAACCGCGTGTGCGGTGAGAGCCTCCTGCGGACGCTGAACGGGCACGATCTCCCCGTACCGCGGATCGGCGAAATACCTGTTGAGGAACTCGAACCGGGTCGGCGACTGAACATCAGCGATCTGGAGATCGGTAACGTGCGCTAGACACAGCAGCGGGCGGCCATCGGCCGGCCGGGATCCCGGATCGGCTGCCCCCAGGTCAGCGCGAACGATGTGCTGCTCGCCCGGGGCGATCGTCACGGCCCGGTAGGGCGCGCTAGCTCCGGTGCGCAGCACCGCTCCCAGGCCCAGACGGCGGTCGATCGTCAGCGGCGGGCGCCCGCCGCTCAAGCCTCGCTCACCGTCGGCGAATCGGCGGACGCGAGCACCGGGTCGGGGCGGATCGTCAGGGCGACGCGGCTGCCTGCCGGCAGCTCTGTCGCGTCTGCGGTCGTGAGCTGGGCCATGATCGTTGTGTCGCCCAGGTCGACAGTGACGCGGCTGGTCGCGCCGAGGAACGTCGAGGCGATCACGGTGCCGACCAGCGGCCCGGACTCCCCCGTGCTATCCGATGCCAGCGTGACCGCCTCCGGCCGCACCAGCGCCGTCACCGGTCCGGCCGGGGTCGAGAGGTCCGCCAGCGGCAGGTCGCGTCCCCGCACCGTCACCGTCCCCCCGCTGACCGTTCCGGCCAGCCGGTTGGTGAGGCCGACGAACTCCGCCACGAACGGGGTCGCCGGGCGGGCGTAGACCTCGGTGGGCGGAGCGAGCTGCTCCAGCTTTCCCTCCCGCATCACGCCGACCCGGTCCGCGATCGCCAGCGCCTCCTCCTGGTCGTGGGTGACGAACAGCGTGGTGATGCCGACCTCCAGCTGGATCCGCCGGATCTGGTCCCGCAGCTGTGCCCGGACCTTTGCATCCAGTGCCGACAGCGGCTCGTCGAGCAGCAGCACCTGGGGCTCGATGGCCAGGGCGCGGGCCAGGGCGACCCGCTGCTGCTGCCCGCCGGAGATCTGATGCGGGTACCGGTCCGCCTGGGTAGACAGGCCTACCAGCTCCAGCATCTCCAGGGCCCGCCGGTCCCGTTCGGTCTTGTGGACTCGGCGCAGGCGCAATCCGAAGGCCACGTTCTGCTGCACCGTCATATGCGGGAACAGCGAGTAGGCCTGGAAGACCATGCCCATGTCACGCTTGCTGGCGGGCAGGCCAGTGATGTCCTTGCCGCCGACGCTGACCCGGCCGCCGTCGGCGTCCTCCAGCCCTGCCAGCAGTCGCAGCGTGGTGGTCTTGCCGCAGCCCGACGGGCCGAGCAGGGCGACCAGCTCGCCGGCCTGAACGGTCAGATCGAGTTCGTCCAGCGCGACGACGGTGCCGTAACGCCGGCTCAGGCTCTCCATCCGCACTTCGACGGCGGTCCTGGCCGCGCCGTCCTGCGTTCTGGTCGTTGATGACGTCACGTGCGGTACCTCATCCCCGGCCGCGGCGGCGGCGGCCGACGTAGGACAGGATCGAGAGCAGGATAAAGGCGAATAGCAGCGAGGCGGACGAGGTGGAGAAGATCACTCCGGCATTCGGCGTGTTGCGGCTGATGGAATACAGCTCCACCTGCAGGTTGGTGTACAGCAGGAGGTAGGCAATGGTGAACTCGCCGAGCACCAGAGCCGAGGTCAGCAGAAGGGCGTTCAGAATTGCCTGCCACATGTTCGGCGCGATCACTCGCACTATCACGGTGAACCAGCTTGCCCCGAGACTGCGCGCCGCTTCGGACATGGTGGTGACATCGATCGCGTTCAGCCCTGCCGACAGCGCCCGGTAGGCGTACGGCAGCGCCAGGATGACGTAGGCCCAGAACAGCATGAGTGCCGATACGTTGTAGTGCTCGATCCTGTTGTAGATCGGGCCGAGGCCGACCACCAGGACGATCGCGGGGATGGTCAGCGGCAGCAGGCAGAGGAACTCGAAGGCCCGGCTGATCCACTGCACCCGCAGCCGGATCCAGATCATGGTCGGCACCAGCAGCACCAGCATGACCACGCTGGTGATGACCGCAAGTTCCAGGGTGATCTCCACCGCGCCCAGCAGGCCCGGGTAGGAGACGATCTGCGTCCAGGCCGCGGCTGACCAGGTACCGAGCTTCTTGCCCTCCAGCGAGAACCGGAGCATCGCCAGCAGCGGCAAGAGGAAGAAGAGCCCGAAGAGCGTGAAGGCAACATAGCGGAACAGGTTCAGCCGCCTGCGCCGGCGGCCCTGCATGCCGCGTGGGCTCTTGGCCGGCGCGGCCAGCGGCGACTCGCCGAGCGACGTTACCGCAGCCATCGCGCCGCCCTGCGCTGCAGCAAGGCGTAGCCCGTCATGATGATCGCCACCATGATCACCATGCCCAGGGCGAGCACGTCGACTTCATTGATATTGCTCAGCCCGACCTCGCTGGACAGCGCGGTGCTGATCTGCTGCGGCACGATGTAGGCGATCTGGTTCTCCCAGGCCTCGATCGTCGCGAACGCCGACAGGCCGTTGGCGAACAGCAGCAGCGCCGCGCCGAGAAATGCCGGCGCCAGCAGCGGGCCGCCGACATGCCGCCAGTACTGCCAGGCCGATGCGCCCAGATTCTCCGACGCCTCCCGCCACTGGACCTTCAGCCCGTCGATCGCGGGCAGGAAGACCAGCACCATCAGCGGGATCTGGAAGTAGGCGTAGATCAGTGCGATGCCCCAGGGGAAGTCGTAGTACCAGGTCACGTGAGTCAGCAGACCGACCGGGCCGATGGTCACGAGGAACGCGAACGCCAGGGTGACCCCGCCGTACTGGGCCAGAACGCCCGAGCCGGACAGGTAGAGCCGGCGCACCACGCCGTCCGGGTTTCCCGACGCCACGGCATACGCCAGGATCGCGCCGAACACTGCACCGGCCAAAGACGAGATCAAGGCCAGCTTGATCGAGCCGATGAAGAAGCCGCGCACCGCCGAGCTGCCGAGCGCCGTAAGGCCAGACATGTTCCACGCGCCACTGGGGTTCTTGAACGCGTCGACGACCACGATGCCGGTTGGCCACAGCAGGAAGACTCCGACGTAGCCAAGGAACGGCACAGTACCGACCCAGGCGGGGATTGCGGGCCGGCGCCCGGCCCTTTCGGGCCGGGCGCCGGTCTTGGTCGTGGCAGCAGCGGTCACATTCGCTCGCTAGCTCACAGCCTTGGCCCAGTTCGCCGCCAGGTAATTGGCAGCGGCCGTCGCCTGCGCGGGGGTCAGGAACACCGGAGTTCCGCTGACCACGGGCAGCTTCGCGGCCGCCGCGGTATCGATGGAACTGCTGGAGCTCATGGCCGCCTGCTCGACCGGCCGCGCGCCGCCCTGCAGCCACAGGTTCTGGCCGCCGGCCGCGGCCTGCGAGTAGAGGAATTCCTCCCACAGCCGGGCCGCCGCCGGGTGCGGCGCGTTCTTGTTGATGGCCTGCGCGTAGTACCCGCCGAGGACAGCGTTCGCCGGGACGAATACCTTCCAGTTCGACACTCCCACGTAGCTGGGCAGGTTCAGGTAGTCCCAGTTGAACACGACCGGGGTCGCGCCTGCCTTGATCGTGGCGCCGGTTGCCGACACGGGCGAGAAGTTGCCGGCCGCCTTCAGCTTGTGGAAGAACGCGACGCCGTTGGCGATGCTGGCGGGTGTTCCGCCCTCTGCGAGGTTCGCCATCATCACCCCGTTGAGCGCGGCATTGGCCGACGTCGGGTTCCCGTTCAGCGCGACGGCGTTCTTGAACTTCGCAGTGAGCAGCTGGTTGAGCGAGGTGATCGTCCCGAACTTGCTCGAGTAGCCAACAGCCATGTAGCCGCCGTAGTCCTGGTACCACAGACCATTAGGAGCCTTCTGGGCGGCAGGGATGCTGCTCCAGGTACTCACCTGGTAGGGCGCGAAGAGGTTCGTGTTGGCCAGGGCCACGGCCATTCCGAGGTCCATGACGTCGGGCGCCTTGGAAGTGCCGTTCTGCGTCTTTACCGCATCGACCTCCTGCTGGCTGGTGCCATCCGGGAGGGCGGAGTTGACCTTGATTCCGTAGGTCTTCGTAAAGTCACTGATGATGGCGCCATAGTTCGCCCAGGTCGGCGGAAGGGCAATGACATTGACCGTGCCCTCCTGCTTGGCCGCGGAAACCAGCTTGGCCATTCCGCCTCCCGCCGAGGCGGAGGTTACTTTGGCCCATGTAGCAGTACTGCTGGAACTCGACGAGGAACCCGACGAGCACCCTGCCCCTAGCAGCGCCAGGGCCGTAAGCCCGATAAGCGCATATCGATGCGGCGATCTCAAGGAATGCCTCCTGTCAGCTTCCCTATCCAAATAGCGGTCCGAAAGGCTGCGGCGCGGTAATGTCGGCAGGTCAGCGGACCCCCAGTAAACGGCATTCAGCCCAAGAGCCCAAAACATTTAGCATCGGTATGCTGACGCAGCCGGCCCGCGGGTGTCAAGAGACGTTACCGAGTTGACGCCGTCCGCTACCTGATGTTCATCCAGGCAGGTGAGCGCGCCGTGACCAGGAGATTTCGGGCGGTTCGAGAGACGCCCGCTGCACCAGCTCGACGCCGCCGATGTAGTCGGCTGACGGCGCCGGTTCCAGCAGGCGGGTCATCAGCGCCCGTCCCATGGCCCGCTGATCCATCCGGATGGTCGCCAGCGGAGGGTCGAGCAGCTCGGAAGTCGGCAGGTCGTCATGACCGACGACCCGAAATGCCCGATCCGATCGGCAGGGATAGCCCGCGCCGCCTTGTAGACACCGTGCGCCGTGTAGGCGGAGTTAGTGATGATCGCGGTCGGGGCATCCCGGCTCGGCCAGCAACGCTCCGGCGGCCTGCTGGACGGCGGCGATAGTCAGCACGGAATACACCACAGCGGGCCGCAGGGCCAGCTCAGCGGCAGTGCTCCGGAAGTGCGCTAACCGGCCCGGGTCCGCCATGAGATGACGTGGCGCCGACAGGAACGCGACCGAGGTGTGGCCGAGCCGGGCCAGGCGGCGCATGGGAAGCCGCACCGCCGCGGCGTTGTCCGGACCGACCCGCGAGGTGCCGCAGATGCCGACCGCCGAGGCGTTCAGTGCGACGACGGGCGCGCCGGGACGCAGGTCCGCCACAGTTCGACTCGCCGGTTCCGCCCGGGGCGATCGCCAGCCCGGCAACGCGCTGCACCGCCATCTCCTGCACATGCCGGCGCTCTCGCGCCAGCGAGTACTGCGAGTCCAGGACGAGCAGGGTCCGGTGCCTGCCTGGCCCGCCGTGCCCTGCGTCCGTGATGTCACGTTCCGTGGGGACGCGTCCCAGGTCCGGACCGCGTCCCGGCCGCGCGTCATGGCCACTCTCCGTAATCTCGCGATCGCGCTAATCCGCCGCGCCGGCTACACCAAAATAGCCGCCACTATCCGGAAGATCAAATACGACCCGCACCTGCTCCTGGCCATTCTCGGCCTGCAGCCGGCCTGCCAAACGCCTCATGACCAGCAGAAATGACTTTGCGGTTCACCCTGGCGCAGCGCCTGGGCCTGCGGATTCGCGCGGTACCCGAGCTGCTCGGCTGCCGCGACAATGCGACGCCGTGTTTCCTCGGCGACTCCATGTTGCCCATTGAGCGCAAGGCTCGCAGTGGCAACGGACACATCGGCAATCCTGGCCACATCGCGAATGCCGACTGCGCGGCCGGGTCCGACCCTGTGCATTGCCATGATCTCCCTGACGGCAAAGCTGTGCCGAGCGTCCAATGTGGCGCTGCCGATATCCGCCGCGGCGATGCGTGATCGGCCGACGATTCACCCTGCATGATTTAGCGCTGCGCGGCAAGCGCCCCGGGAGCTGGTTTCCGCTTTGATCCGGCCAGGAGTGTCAATCGCTAGGCGCCCGGACCGGCCCTTGGGCCGGCCTGGCCAAGCCCGAGCAAAGAAACCAGCCCGGTGACGCTCTCCAGGATGTGCGACGCACCCGCCTTCTCGAGCTCCGGCCAGCTGCCCGAACCCGTCAGGACCCCGGCCACCAGGCCGGCCCCGGCCCGCAGGCCCGACTCGACGTCGCTGGCGGTGTCGCCGGCCACGACGAGCTCGCTGACTGCTCCGCCGCCGAGGCGCAGCAGCGCGGTCAGCGGCAGATCGGGCCAGGGCCTGCCGCGGCCCGCATCCGCCGGCGAGAGGGCAAGGTCGATGAGCGGCCGCCAGCCGAGCGAGTCCAGCAGGGCGTCCCTGGTCGACGGCGAGAACCCGGTGGCGAGGCAGACCCTGATCCCGGCCGCGCGCAGTGCCGTGATGGTCTCGATCGCGCCAGGCAGCGGCGCCACCAGGCCGGCTCGCACGGACGCTGCGTATTGTTCCTCGAAGGCGTCGTTCGCCTGCTGGGCCCTGGCCTCGGTGCCGAGGATCCGCCGGAATACCTCGATCTTGGACTGGCCCATCGTGTCGTGCACGGTCGCCTGCGCCTCGTGGTAGCCGGGGGCACCGGGCACCAGACCGAACTGCCCGACCGCGGCAGCGAAGGCGGCCAGCACGCTGCCGTCATCGGCGACCGTCGTGCCCGCCATGTCCAGGCAGGCGGTCGTAATCTGGTTCATCGGTGCTCCCTCTCGGCGACAGCGGGACGGGCGCTCACGCGAAGGTTTCCCCGGCAATGGCCGGGGCGCAGGTCATGCCCCGCCCGCCGGGTCCGGTGACGAGCACCACGCCCGGGGCGACCGCCGACCGGTGATAGAACTCGCCGCTGGTCACCTGACTGTAGACGCCAGCCCAGCGGCGCTGGGTGGGCGGCAGCTGCGCGCCGAGCAGGTTCTCGGCGCGGCCGCGCAGGTGCTCGCAGGCATCCTCGTCGACGTCGAAGGCGAACGGCTCGTCGTAGGCATGCGTGTCGCCGATGGTCAGGCTGCCATCCAGCCGCCGCCGCCGCGGCGGCTGCGGCGGCGTGCTGCGGCGGCAGCGCGCCCGCGGCCGGGAAGATCGTAGGGTAGTGGCGCAGCGAGTCGCCGTCCGCGACCGAGGTGCTGAGCGTGCCGGCGTCGGGCCGGGTCGGGAGCATCTGCAGCCGCATCCGGCCGGCGGCCGCTCAAAGCCGGCCAGATGCCGACCGGCGGCGCCGGTGTGGGCGGCCCCGGTGCAGAGCACCACGAGATCCCCGTGATGCCAGGCCCCGGTGTGGTCACGGACAGCGTGCGGCGCGACCTCCAGCGCCTCCCGGCCTGGCAGCCAGGTGTATCCGACGGCGCCGGCCCCGTCGGCCGGCGCCTGCCCGGTGCCGCCTGCCAGCAGATGATCGCGGAAAGCCTGCGGCACCAGCCGCGGCTCGACGACAGTGTCCCGCCGGCACAGCAGCGCGCCGGCGAACGGCCCGCCGAGCGCCGGATTCAGTTCCCTGGCAGCGCGGGCGTCCAGGAGCTCATAGCCGCGCTGCGCCGCGTCGGGCAGTGCCGCGTCGGGCAGTGCCGCAGCCTCTTTGAGCAGCTGCAGTTCACGGTCATCGGCGGCCAGGGTCAGCGACCGTTAGCGCGAAAGCCGGCGCCCGGCACTGCGGCCGCCAGTTCCTCCCATCGGGCCCTGGCCCGCACGGCCAGCGCGTGCTCCGCTCCGGGCGCCCTGCCGCTGACCCAGATCAGGCCGAAGTTGCGGACGCTCGCCCCGGGCGAGTCTGGCTCGCGCTCAAGGTGCACGACGTCATGCCCGAGGCCCCTGGCCGCCGCCGCGCGCATGATCCCGAGTACGCCGCCGCCGACTATCACGACACGGTCCATCCGGCGGCGTCCTTCCCTCGTGATCGCTGCGCACAAGCTAAATCGTGCCGGATAGACGGGGCGGTGAACAGGCCGCGAGAGCCCGGCTCCGTTGCCCGGCACCGGCCCGGGAAGCGGCTTTACCTTGACGAAGCGTCAACCTCTACAGTCAGCAGCATGACGTCGCCGATCGCGCAGGTGGCACGGATGTCAGGAGTGACGTCCCGGACACTGCGGCACTACGACCAGACCGGGCTGCTCCCGGCTGCCCGGATCGGCGCGAACGGCTACCGCTACTACGGCCAGGCACAGCTGCTCCTGCTGCAGCAGATCCTTGTACTGCGGGTGCTCGGGCTCAGCCTGCCCGACATCGGCGCGGTGCTGGCCGAGCAGACCGACACCGTCACCGCGCTGCACGCTGCCGAGGCGCGCGAGCGCTGGGGCGATGCGGCCGTGGACCAGGCGACCCGGCGGGCCGGATCAGCTGCCGACATCGAGCGAAGCCAGCACGAGCTGACGGCGCTCATTCACCGCATGGCGGCGCTGCTGGCCGAGGGGGCTGCCGCTGGCGATCCGCGGGTGCTCGACACCGTGGCTGAGCATTACCGCTGGGTCAGCGGGTACTGGACGCCGAACCGCGATTCCTACCCGGCCTCGCCGCGATGTACGTCAACGACGAGCGGTTCGCGGCCCGCTACGAGAAGGTGCGGCCGGGCTGGCTGCCTACATCCGCGATGCGATGGCGGAGCATGCCCGGCGGGCGGCTCAGCTGACCCGCCCGCCGCGCGCCCTGGCGAGCGCACCTGCCGCGGCCGGCGGCCGCCGGCCTGGCCGCATTAGCCAGGCAGTTCTACGCTGTGGCTGATCAGTCCGGACAGACCGGGCGCATTTGCGGAGGCCACAAGATGCAGGCACTGGGCATTGACATTGGCGGCTCGGGGATCAAGGCCGCGCCCGTCGATGTGGAGACGGGAACGCTGATCGCCGAGCGGCAGAAGCTCGCCACGCCGCAGCCGTCGGAACCCGAGGCCGTGCTCACGGTGGTCCAGGAGCTGATCAGGGCGTTCGAGTGGAACGGGCCGACCGGCATCACCTTTCCCGGAGTGGTCATCGACGGAACTATCAGGACCGCCGCCAACGTCGATCCGGCCTGGATCGGGAAGGACGCGGGGAAGCTGTTCGGCACCGCAACCGGGCTGGCGGTCAACGTGCTGAACGATGCCGACGCGGCCGGCCTGGCCGAGATGAAATTCGGCGCCGGCGCGGGCCAGCGCGGGACCGTGCTGATCCTGACGCTGGGCACCGGGATCGGCAGCGCGCTGTTCACCGACGGCATGCTCGTGCCCAATACCGAATTCGGCCACATCGAGATCCGCGGCAAGGAGGCAGAAAAGCGGGCCTCCGAGCATGCCAGGGAGGAACGCGTCCTGAGCTGGGGACAGTGGGCCGGCCGGGTCGACGAGTACCTCGGGCACATGGAAAAGCTGCTGTCCCCGAGCCTGATCATCATCGGCGGCGGCATCAGCAGGAAGTCCGAGAAATTCCTGCCGCTGCTGACGGGCCTGCAGGCCCGTGTCGTGCCTGCAGCGATGCGCAACGACGCCGGCCTCGTGGGCGCCGCCATGTCAGCCGCCTAGCTAGCCGGGAAGTTCGCTCGAAATACGTTACTGCGCGTTACACCGCTGTTACCCTTCGCGCATGTCAGCAGCACGCGCGCGACGTCTGGTCGCGACGGCAGCGCTCACCGCCGGCGCGCTCATCGCGGCCGGGCTGGCGACCGCCGGCGCCCAGGCCGCCGCGACCCGGGTCCCCATCTCCGGCACCGGCCCGTCCTGGGCGGTCCCGTCCCGCAAAATCGCGGCACCTGCAGACACCGGGACGGTCAATGCCCGCGTCTACCTGGCCGGCCGGGATCCGGCAGGCCTGGCGGCCTACGCGCTGAGCGTCGCCAATCCGCGCAGCCCCGACTATGGCAGGTACCTGACGGCCGCACAGGCACGGCACCGTTTCGGGCCGACAGCCGGCCAGTTAGCGGCCGTCCGGCAATGGCTGACGAGCGCCGGGCTCAGGATCACTGCCGCCAGCCAGCACTACGTCGCGGTCTCCGGCTCCGTTACCGCCGCCCAGACCGCCTTCGATGTACGCTTCGCCGAGTTCGCCGGACCCGGCGGCGGCCCGGCCATGGCACCGGCGCAGAACGCCAGCGTCCCGGCGCCGGTTGCCAGCGCAGTGCTGACCATCACCGGCCTGGACACGGCGACCTACCTGATGAAGCCGCAGCTGCCAGGCCCGCCGTCGGCTTTCTACACTGCCGGGCCGTGCTCGAAATACTTCGGCCGGAAAATTGCGGCGGGAAAACCGCGTGCCCATGGCAGGCACGTTCCGTGGCTGGTCTGCGGCTACACGCCGGCGCAGCTGCGCAGTGCCTACGGAGTGGCGAGCACGTCGCTGACTGGCCCGGGGGTGACCGTGGCGATCGTCGACGCGTACGCGTCGCCGACCATGCCCGGCGACGCCAACAGGTACGCCTCCGCCGTCGGCGACAGGCCCTTCCGGCCTGGCCAGTACCAGCAGGTACTGCCCAGCGCCTTCGACGACGCCAGCGAGTGCGGTGCGGCCGGCTGGTATCCGGAAGAGAGCCTGGACGTCGAGGCCGTGCATGCGATGGCACCCGACGCGGGGGTCGTCTACGTGGCCGGGGCCGACTGCACCGACGAGGGCCTGCTCGACGCGCTGAGCAGGGTCGTGGACTACCACCTGGCCAATGTCGTCAGCGACTCCTGGGATGACATCGAAGATGCCACCACGCCGGCGCTGCGGGCCGCCTACGACCAGATCTTCGCCCAGGGAGCAGTTCAGGGCATCGGCTTTGACTTCTCCGCGGGCGACTGCGGCTACGAGAACCCGGCCACTGGCTGCGGTGCCGGCGACGGCTCCAGCCGCAATCAGGTGGATTACCCGGCCTCCTCGCCCTGGGTGACCGCCGTCGGGGGCACCAGCCTGGCCGTCGCCAGCAACGGCAGCTACAAGTGGGAGACCGGCTGGGGCGAGTTCGGCACCGGCCTGAACGCCCACGGCACCGGATGGACGCCGGCTCCGCCGGGACGCTACCCGGCCAACTTCCTCTACGGCTCCGGCGGCGGCACCAGCACGGTCTACCGCCAGCCCGGCTACCAGGCCAGCGTGGTGCCCGCCGCACTGTCCAGGCGGCTGCCGGACGGAAAGGTCAGCCCGCAGCTGATGCGGGAGGTGCCGGACGTCGCCGCCGACGCCGACCCGCAGACGGGCTTCCTTTTTGGCGAGACCGTCGTGCTGAAGAACGGGACGACGGGATTCCTGCTCAGCCGGATCGGCGGCACCAGCCTGGCATCACCGCTGTTCGCCGGTCTCGAGGCCGACGCGGCGCAGGTCACCGGCGGGCACACGCTCGGATTCGCCAACCCGCTCATCTACCAGCTGGCCGGCTCCCAGGCGTTCCATGACGTGACTGACACCCCGCTGGGCCGGCGCGTCCAGATCGCTGTGGCGAGGAACGATTATGCCAATCCGAGTCTGGCCCAAGGGCCGGTGCGCACCACGCTGCGAACGTTCGGCATGGACGGCGGCGGAACTGCGCTGCTGCGTGCCACCAGCGGTTATGACGATGTGACCGGCGTCGGCTCTCCGGCGGCGGGTTTCTTCGCGCTCTGCGCCTCGCCCCGGCAGTAAGCCACTCCCCCTGGAAGCACCACGACAGCCTTCCCCGGGCCAGGGTCACCAGAGCGGGCGGGCAGCAGCCGCTGCCCGCCCGCTCTGCCGCACGAGGGATAAGCCTGCGGCCCGGCAGCCGGCTCAGCCGCCGATACCTGGCCGGTAGGCCACCGCCTCGACCTCGACGAGCATCGGCGGATGAGCCCGTGGCCGGCTAAAGCCGCGGTGGCAGCGGGGGACCGGCCACGATCATCGCGAGTAGCCGCCGCTGGCTACTCGGCCGGCGCTGGCTACTCGCCGGGCGCGCCCGGTCGTCCGCCCCACGGCCGCTCCTGCGGCCATGGGGTCTGCTCCGGCCACGGTGACTCTTCCAGCCACGGTGACTCCTGCGGCCCCGGCGATCGCGGTCCCGGCGATTGCGTTCCCGGCGATTGCGGTCCGGGAGATCTCTGGCGCCCCGGCAGCTGGCCCGGCCGCGTCGTCGCGGGCCGCGGGGATACCCCTGTGCTCGGCGGCTGGTCCAGGCCCGGCGACTCCCCCGACCGGGCCGACTGACCCGGCCACGGTCGCTGCTGCGGCCCTGCGGAACTGCTCCCGCCGGGATAGCTGCCCGGACCTGCGGAACCGCCGTATCCGCTGTGCCGCCCGGACACGCGCCGACGGTCGCGCAGCAGCGCGGCGGCCTCGATGCCGCCGGCCACCACGCCCGCTGCCAGCGGCCAGAGGGCCAGCGCGCCCGCCGAACCCAGCATGATGGGCGCGTGCAGCAGGGTGCCGGGCCTGGCCGCCCCGAGCCGGGCATTGAATGCCGCCGAGCCCGACCGCTGGCCTACCCACCTGGTGACAAACGCTGCAGCCAGGCCGCCGGCCAGCACGCCGACCATCGGCAGCGGGCCGTAACGGCGCACGGCAAAACGGTATCCGAGCAGGCCGGTGACGATGCCGCCGGCGACGGCCAGCACGCAGAACCAGCCATCAGCGGCAATGAAAGCGCCGGTCTCCGGATTGACGACATCCGCCGCGCCGCGGCCGACGACCACGAACAGGGGCCGCGGGGCGACCAGCTGCCAGATGAAACCGGCGAGCAGGCCGAAGACCAGGCTGCCCGTCACAACGGCCGCAAGCGCCAGCAGGCCGCTGCCGAGCGCCCGCAGGACACGCGTGAGCACCGAACCCGCGCCGGCAGTCCCTGCGCCGGGAACGGGGCCGCCGGGCTGTGACGGGACGGTCGGCTGACTGGATTCGGCCATTCTCCGCAGAAGAGTACGTGATCAGGGTGCCAGAACAGCTGGCGGCTAGCCGCAACACGCCGTGACGCAGCCGCGTCCGGCCGCAGGCATCGAGCGGGAGCACCCGGACCTTGCTAGCGTGGAAGTCCGGCCGGCAGAACCGACAGTACCGGCCGCTACGCTCCCGACAAGGATGCACGGTGATCGAGGCACGCGATCTGACGAAGCGCTTCGGCGACCAGACGGCAGTTGACCACCTGAGCTTCACCGTCGCGCCGGGCACAGTGACGGGGTTCCTCGGGCCCAACGGCGCCGGTAAATCCACTACAATGCGGCTCATTCTGGGCCTGGACCGGCCGCAGGCCGGCACCGCGACCATTAACGGCCAGTTGTACCGCGACCTGCCGAATCCGCTGCGGACGGTCGGCGCCCTGCTCGAGGCCAAGTCAGTACATAGCGGCCGAAGCGCCCGCAATCACCTGCTGTTCCTCGCCCAGACGCAGGGCATCTCCAGCCGCCGGGCCGACGAGGTGCTTGGCCTCGTGGGACTGCATGACGTGGCAGGAAAGCGAGCCGGCACATTCTCGCTCGGCATGAGCCAGCGGCTCGGCATCGCCGCGGCCATGCTCGGCGACCCCCAGTACCTGCTGCTGGATGAGCCGGTAAACGGGCTCGACCCCGAGGGCGTGCTGTGGATCAGGAACCTGATGAAGCAGCTGGCCGCCGAGGGCCGCACCATTTTCGTGTCCAGCCACCTGATGAACGAGATGGCCGTCACCGCCGACCACCTGATCGTCATCGGCCGGGGCAAGCTCATTGCCGACGCCAGTACCGAGGACGTCATTGCCCGCAGCACGGAGAAGTCGGTCCGGGTGCGCAGCCCCGATGCGGCCCGGCTGGCCGAGCTGATCGCCGCGGCGGGCGGCAAGGTAGCGCCGCCGGGCGGCCCCGCTGCGGCGAACGGCACCGACGTGCTCACGGTCACCGGTTTGGAGGCGCCGCGGATCGGCGAGCTCGCGGCGTCCGCGTCGATCGTGCTGCACGAGCTCACCCCGCAGCTGGCCTCGCTGGAGGAGGCATTCATGGAGCTGACTTCGGGCAGCCTGGAATTCGGCACGCACGAGAGGCCGCACCAGACGCGGCAGCAGCCCCCGCCCGTGACCCCGCAGCAGACCCAGCCGGCCGGCGCTTCGGACGGGAGTTTCCGATGACCACCGCACCGCCGGTCATGCCTGCACGCGGGCCCGCGCTGCCCGCCACCGGGCACCGCGCCGGATTCGGCCACCTGCTGCTCGCCGAGTGGACGAAGATCCGCTCGGTCCGCTCCACGCTCTGGACCCTCATCCTGTTCGTTGTCGTAACCCTGGGATTCACTGCCCTGTTTACCGCACTGACGGTGCACGCGGTGAACCAGGGCCGGGGTGCTGGCCGTGCGGTCGCAATCGCCGCCGACCCGACCAGCTTCATCCTCGGCACCGGACTCGCGCTAGGCCAGCTCGCCATCTGCGTCCTCGGAGTACTGGTGATCACCAGCGAGTACTCAACGGGCGTGATCCGTGCTTCGCTGCTGGCGGAGCCCAGGCGGATCACCATGCTGACCGCCAAGGCATCAGTCTTCGCGGCGCTGGTGCTCGTCATCGCCGAGATCGTCTCGTTCGGCTCGTTCTTCCTCGGCGCCGCGATTGCGCACAGCCTTGTCCACGTGTCGCTCGGCGACCCCGGCGTGACCCGGGCCGTGGTCGGCGCCGGGCTCTACCTGACCGTTCTCGGCCTGTTTGCGCTGGCCATCGGGACGCTGATCCGGCACACCGCGGGAGCGATCACCACCGTGATCGGCCTGGTCCTCGTGGTCAGCCCGCTGGCAGACCTGCTGCCCTACAGCTGGGGCGCGCACATCCACGCGTACCTGCCGACGGTAGCGGGCGCACTGATCACTGCGGACCACCAGCAGTCAGGCCAGCTGCTCTCGCCGTGGCAGGGTTTCGGCGTGTTCTGCATCTGGACGGTGCTGCTGCTCGCCGCCGGCGCCTACCTGCTCCAGCGCCGCGACGCCTGAGCCGGCGGCGCGCTGCGTCCGCCGGCGCCCGGCGGCACTGATGCAGGCTGCGTGGGCTGCGGCTGCGCGAGCCCGGCGTGGACGCGCAGCACGGCCTGGTAGGCGCGCTGGATGTCAGCCCGGTCGGATTCCTCGCCCACCGACGCCGCGCTGAGCCGCCCGATCATCGCGGCCTGGTCGAGCAGCAGCTGGCGGTCCTCCGGCGCGGTGGCCCGCTCCATGATCTTGGCGAGAGCGTCCAGCTGTCGGATCATCACCGCCGGCATGCCCTGGCCGGCCTGCCGGATCTTCTCGAAGGCCCGCTGGACCAGCCGCTCGTAGGTGGCCTCGGTGGTGACCACCCGCACCGCGCCGCCGGCGTCCCGGTACACCCGGGTGGGCTGCCACCGGCCCGTTATCTTGCACAGGCTGTCGCCGATCCAGTCAATGCAAGTCAGCGCGGTGAAGGTGTCGTTGACGGCCGAGGACAGCGCGCGGATCGCGATCTCGACCAGCTGGTCGACGCCGAAGGAGACATCCTGGGCCAGCGTCCGGTACGGGCCGGTGACGTGCGCGCGGGCCAGCTCCCGCGCCACCCGCTCGGCGG
>CABEEE010000293.1_pt1 | contig 68192 bp, 67 predicted proteins | sample 3423231 | NCBI WGS metagenome assembly CABEEE01 (sample SAMEA5534333, study PRJEB31848) | metagenome | biome: tundra; feature: field; material: soil | place: USA | collected 2013-05 | depth 0.15 m | reverse complement strand
AGGGAGCGCCCTTGACTGTGATCTTGGGCGGTAAGAGGATGCCAGGCACGGAGGACGGGCCAGGCCTGGTCTGGCAGGCGCGAGGCATCGGCGCAGCGTTACGGCGGGGACTGCCGACCTGCGGAAGCGGGGCAGCCCGACCTGGCGGCGGCGTCGCGCCCGCAGGGCTTCCGCCCGAAGGGGCGCGACATGGCCGCCGCCCCGGAGTCGGACAGCAGCCCCACCAGCTCCCCCGCTCTGGTCCTGGCGGTGGTGCCCGTCTCAGTCACGCATCCCCGCTCGATGAGTTCACGTCCCCTGCCTGCGTCCGGGCCACCGGCCCGGCGCTTGGCGTGCCGAAGGCGCGCCCTTGAAACCGTAAAGAAAGTTGTCACAGCTTCGGCAACGGGTGTTGTCGAAGGAGTGATCTTCGTGGTCTTGGCTGGTCAGGCCGCATCTGGCCGGGTGTTGATGCTGGTCGGGCCTCGACAACAGATGTTCACGCGTACCAGCTGATGCTTTACACATGGCCGCTGAGCTACGCCACGTGGTCCTGATGGCGGACACCGCCAGGATGGCGGCGCTGGTACTGCTGACGAGCTGCCTGCCTGGTCACGCCAAGCTGCGAGGCGACCTGCGGCCACCCGAGGCCCTGGCTGACGGCGGCGTGGATGAGCATCGCCAGCTCCGTTTCGGCATCGTCTCGCTCGATCCGGACCTGCCTGATTTGCTCCAGCAGCTCGGCCGCGGACAGCTGGATGACTCGCTTCGGGGAGCAGGCTGCCTTGCGGGTGCCTGATCGCGCCGATCCGGCTGAACCTTCCTGGCCCTCGGCATCGGCTTGCGCCTCGACTTGCTCACCTGTCCAGAATGCGGGTTGGGACCGACAAGGTTATCCTGAGAGGCCGCACCTGAACTCGTTGATGTGATTTGCATCACATTTACCTTTGGCGTTGAGGCTCAGCATCGGACGATAACGGTCTTCTGCGGACGCCTGCGGACTATGGCGGTCGCTCAGGGTCGCGACGTATCGAGCGGGCGGCAGTTGCACGGTTCCGGTGCTTGTTGCACAGTGGTGGGCGGAGCGGCGAAGGGTTGCCGAAGGCGCCGGGTTGAATACCTAGGGCGCCGGCAAGATCGAAGATCATTCCTGTGCGGAGGCGGTCCGCACCATTACGGGGATTCACCCTGATCACCAAGGCGAACGCCTGGCACCCAGCCTTATGCAGCCGGGATCGAGCTAGACCATTTCGATGAGCCCGCAGACGGGCCAGTGCTTGCATCCGGAGGCGCATGCAACCAGGCGGGGCCATGTGCTCCCGGTGCCTATCACCGGAAGGAGAATCACCATGGACGAGCGGCTGTGCCGGTTGGTCTGGCGGTGTGCGTCAGGTAGCCGGTGCGGCATGGCAGCGCGGAGGCCTCGATATGTCCGGCGCTGAGCAAGGCCGCGGTGCCCGAGAGCGGGACAAGCTCACTATCGCGGAGGTGTGCGCCGATCTCGGCATCAGCCGCCGGACGTTCTACGAGTGGCGGGCCAAGAACCGTGCGCCCCGGTGCATCACGCTGCCGAACGGCAGCCTGCGCGTCCGCCGGTCCGAGTACCAGCGCTGGCTGGCCTCCCGCGAGGAAGCCGCCTGATGACCGGCGGCACGACCTACGACGTCCGGGTCTACCAGACCGAGGTCTACAAGGGCCGCCAGGTCACCACCTACCGGGTCCGGTGGAAGGTCGGCCCCAGGCTGTGCAAGGAGGGCTTCCGCAACGCTGCGCAAGCGGACAGCTTCCGCAGCGCCATCCTGACCGCCGCCCGCAAGGGTGAGGCGTTCAGCCTGGCTACCGGCAAGCCGACGGCCTGGGAACGGGACCGGCACGACACCACGTGGTACGAGTTCGCCTGCGCCTACGTGGACATGAAGTGGAAGCAAGCCTCGGCCAAGTACCGGAAGGATATTGCCCGGGCGCTGACGGCGGCGACACCCGCGATGCTGATCGAGGGACGCGGCCGTCCGGACGAGTTGAGCATCCGCCGTGCGCTGAGCCGGTGGGGCTTCAACACCAAGCAGCGCGCCGAGCCTCCCGCCGATGTGGCTGTGGTGCTCGGCTGGGTGGCGCGCAACAGCACTCCCCTGTCGGCACTGACCGACGCCGCGACTGCCCGCAGGCTGCTGGAGCAGGCCACCGGCAGGCTGGATGGCAAGACCGCGGCCGCGAGCACCGCCCGGCGCCATCGCACGATTCTGGCGAACGCCATGGATTACGCGGTCGAACTGGGCTTGCTCGACAGCAATCCGATCCGGGTCTTGAAGTGGACCGCGCCTCGCACGTCCGGGCAGGTGGACCGGAGAAGCGTCGTAAACCCGCACCAGGCCCGGGCGCTCTTGGAAGCAGTCCGGGCTCAGCGGCCGAGCGGGCCTCGGCTCGTTGCCTTCTTCGGGCTGATGTACTACGCCGGGCTCCGTCCGGAGGAGGCCGTCAGCCTCACCGCGGACTGTCTGACTCTGCCGCCCCCGGGGCAGGCCGACGACTGGGGCGAACTGCATCTTCGCAACGCGACACCGGACACCGGCCGCGACTGGACCGATGATGGCAGCTCGCGGGAGAGGCGGCAGCTGAAGCACCGGGCCGATGGCGACAGCCGGATCGTCCCCGTCCATCCCGAACTGGCCCGGCTGCTGCGGGAGCACCTGGCCCAGTTCGGCGCGGCCGAGGACGGCCGCTTGTTCAACGGTGTCCGGGGCGGTGAGCTGGCCACCGTCACTTACCGGCGTGCCTGGATCAGGGCCCGCCAAGGTGCCCTCACCGCCGCCGAGCAGGCTTCGCCGCTGGCCCGGCGACCCTATGACCTGCGGCACGCTTGCCTGTCCACGTGGCTGAACGGCGGTGTCTACCCCACGCAGGTCGCTGAGTGGGCCGGGCACAGCGTCGATGTGCTGCTGCGGATCTACGCTAAGTGCGTTGTCGGCCAGGACGAGCTGGCCAAGCGCCGGATCGCCGAAGCGCTCCGCCAGGACTGAGCCCGGCCACTCCCCATCACCGGCGCAGGTCCCTGCGCCACGGCGCGACCCTATCCAGTCGGCCCTTTGATGATCTTGGAATTTTGGCACGTATTTGGCACAGCCACCCGCATAAAGCGACCTTTCGCCGCGCACAACTGCACAAGCGCCGGCAAGGCAAGGTCGAGAATGCCGAGCATTTTCGCAGGTCACAGCGCCCTGACCGGCGCTTTGAGTGAGTGGGGCGGGTGGGGCTCGAACCCACGACCGGCGGATTATGAGTCCGCTGCTCTGACCGGCTGAGCTACCGCCCCTGGCCGCCTGAAGGTTACCGCAGAACGCTCGCGGCTGCGGCTGCGGCTGCGGCCCGCCAGGCGCTTCGCGGGCCAGCCACCTCGCGCCTACCGTGCGCTGAACTGCATCGCCATGGCGTGCTCGACCAAGGCGATCAGCGTCGACTTGGTGGAGTTCCGACCGCGGGCATCGCACTGCACGATCGGAACGCGCGGGCTGACCGACAATGCCTCCTGCACATCGGTAACCCCGTGCGGGAAGTCGCCGTAAAAGCCGTTGATGGCCACGATGAACGGCAAGCCCGCCGCCTCGAAGTAGTCGACAGCCGGAAAGGAGTCCACCAGCCTGCGGGTGTCGACTAGGACGACCGCGCCGATCGCACCCTGGATGAGGTCGTCCCACATAAACCAGAATCTGTGCTGGCCCGGTGTCCCGAACAGATACAAGATGAGGCCGGCATCGAGTGTCACTCGGCCGAAGTCCATCGCGACCGTGGTCGTAGTCTTATCCGGCGTATGCGTCAGGTCGTCGAGTCCATCGCTCGCCGAGGTCATGACCGCCTCTGTGGTGAGCGGCGTGATCTCTGATACGGAGCCGACGAAAGTTGTCTTGCCGACACCGAAGCCGCCCGCGACGACAATCTTCACCGATGTCATCGCGGCGTCTGCAGCTCCGCCAGGAATGGCCTTAGAGCTTGCGAAGTCCACTGAGTACCCTTTCCAGCAGGTTGAGATCCGGGCGGCCATGCTCATGGTCGATCTGGTGGACCCGGACCAGCCCCTCCATCGCCATATCGGCGATCAGGACACGCGCGACGCCCAGGGGCATCCTGAGCACCGCCGATATTTCCGCAACGGACCGCCAGTCCCGGCAGAAGCCGAGTATCGCCTGGCATTCCGGGCTGAGCACCGACAGGTCGCGCGCTTCGTAATGCGAAGCAGCCACCATGGCTTCGATTTGCAGTTGATATCTCGGCTTGGTCCGGCCGCCGGTGACCGTGTAAGGCCGGACCAGCGAGCTAGGGCCATTGCCAATGCCGTTGGAACCGGCGTCGAGCCAGCTTGGCTCGCGCGGACCTGGGACCTGCCCGCCCGCAGGCTCCTGACCGGGCGCCGGCGGGCGGCCCGGTTTCCCGGCTGGGTACATGCCGTCCGCGGGCACCCGGTCATTCGTGCCAGGGCCCGGCACCGGATTCTCCTGTCACGTTCTGTCATCCTCAGGCCAGTCGGGAGGCAGCGCACCGCCGCGCACCTCGGGCGTCAGCGCGCTTCCGACCCGCTCCACCAGCAGCGCCATCTCATAGGCGACGAGACCCATGTCGCAGTCGGCGGCTGCGAGCGCCGCCAGGCTCGAGCCGTCGCTGATTGCCATTACGATCAGCAGCCCGCGCTGCATCTCCACGACGGTCTGCGTCACCGCCCCGCCTTCAAAAACTCTGGCGGCACCCTGGGTCAGCGAGGTGAGGCCTGACGTTACCGCGGCAAGCTGGTCGACGCGGTCCGTGGGAAACCCCTGGGAGAACGCCATCGGCAGCCCATCCGACGAGACGACGATCGCGTGCGCGACGGACGGAACTCGCTCAGCAAAGTTCGTGATCAGCCAGTTCAGGTCCTGCGCCGGGCGCAAAAGCCGACTCACGGGTACTCCTTCCTGTCGTGATGGGCATCCTGCATTGCCGCCCACACGGCAACGATCCTGACCGCAGGAGTCTCAGCGGCTCGTCCCATCAGCAGTCGCAGACTTAGCATGACCATGTCGGGGATGTCATGTCACGGGTCAACTTGAATCCTCGCCCTCTCCGTCGGCTGATTCTCCGTCGGCCGAGCCGGCCCGCGCCTCGCGGATTCCGCGCTGGAAGCTTGCAAGGCGCTCCCGCGTTGCCGCAGCCGACCGGGCCGGAGACGGAGCAGGACTCTCGACCGCGGCAGTTCCCGGCACCAGGTTGGCCTGCGGCACCCGCTTGGGGAGCCCGGCCAGTGTCACGCCTGATGACGTGGGGGCGCTGACCGCTTCAGCGGCCCGCCATCCTTCGTCGGCGGGGGAAGCCCAGCCGTCGTCACTGCTTGCGCTGCTACTCGCAGCGCTGATGCTCGTGCTCGCGCTGCCGCTGGCCGCGCTGCTGCTGATACCCGCGCTGCTGGTGCTGCTGGTATCGGTGCTGCTGGTACCCGTACTGCTGGTATCTGTGCTGCCGCCGCTCGCGCTGCTGCCCGCACTGCCATTACTGCCGCCATTGGCCTCAGCGGCGTGCTCGTCAGCGTGGCCGATCGCGGGCCGACCGCGACGGAACCAGTCAGATTCGACTGCCTCGAATATTGGCAGCCGGTTCTCCTCGGCGAGAGACGCTGCTGGCGGAACAACAACGCCGCCAAAAGCACCTGAGGCCCAGTCGAAGCGGCCGGGTGTATCAGTCTCGGCTGCTCCCGTAAGTCCCGCGGGCCCACCGAGCACCGGCCGCCCGCCAGGCCCGGAGGCATTCTGGTCCTGGTCCGGGCCAGCGGAACTGCCTGCGCCGACTGGCTCGCCCTTCGCCCGGACCGGCAGCGGGCCGGTGTCCGGCTTCTCGGCTGCGCCATTGGACCGCTCTGAGGTAACGCCCGGCGACGACTGCCCCACGTTGCTTCCCACTGCGTCAACTACATCGCCCGTGTCAGCCGCCGGCTGCGGTTCAGCTTCCGGGGCCGGTTCAGCGGCCCACGCCGGCTCCGCGCCCCACGTCGGCCCCGGCTCCGCGCCCCAGGCCGGTGGTTCAGCGGCCCACGCGAGTTCAGCGGCGGCCGGCGGCTCAGCCGCCGACGCCGGCTCCGCGACCCGACCCCGCTCCGCGCCCCAGGCCGGTGGTTCAGCGGCCCACGCGGATTCTGCGGCGGCCGACGGCTCAGCCGCCGACGTCGGCTCCGCGGCACGCGAGGATTCAGCGACCCGATCCGGCTCCGCGTCGCGCGCCAGTTCAGCGGCCCGCGGCTCAGCCGTGGACAGCGGTCCCGTTCGAAGTTCCTCGGTTTCAGTCGCAGGCTGCGGATCGCCGTCCGGCTGCTGGCCCGGCCGCGGCGCCGGCTGGGGACTCGTGCGAAACGCCGGCAGCGGGCCGGTCGCGCCCGCGGCGGGCCCGGCACCGGCCCACGGGTCGGCAGCGGGCGGCAGGCCGGCACCTGGCACGCGCCGCTGGCCGGTCTCCGTGTCCTCGGCATCAGCCCGCAGCGGTGCAAACCGCGGGGTCCGGGCCGCGTTGACCTCGTGCTCGGCAGCCGAGCGGCCGCTATCGCCCCAGTCGGCGAATTCGGGCGCTACAGTCGCCGCTGGCGCGACGGCTCCGGTCACTCCGGCAGCGCTGTCAAACATCCGGTCGCCTGGCGAACTGCCCAGGCTGTCGTGCATGACCACCTCATCGGGCAGCCAGACGAGCGCGGTGAGCCCGGCTGGCGTCACGGGTCGCAGGCGCACCCGGATGCCGTGCCGGGCCGCCAGCCGGGCGACCACGAACAGGCCCATGCGACGCGAGACCGCCACGTCGACAACCGGCGGGTTGTCCAGCCGCCAGTTTGCGTGGGCCATCTCTTCGGCCCCCATGCCGACGCCCTGGTCGCCAATCTCCAGCAGCACTCCCCCGCTGCTCAGCAAGTGGCCGATGATGCCCACTGGCGTATCTGCCGGCGAGAACGACGTCGCGTTCTCGACAAGCTCTGCGGTCAGGTGCACCACATCGCTGACTGCCTGGCCCCGGACGGCGATCCCCGGCTGGACATTCAGCGTGACCCGCTCGTACTGCTCGATCTCGGATACCGCCGCGCGGAGCACGTCCACGAGCGCCACCGGCTGATTCCAGCGCCGTGACACGTCATGACCGGCAAGCACCAGGAGGTTTTCTGAGTTGCGGCGCATCCGGGTAGCCAGGTGATCCATCTGGAACAAGCTGGACAGCCGCTCCGAGTCCTGCTCACCTTGCTCCAGCTCGTCAATCAGGCGGATCTGCCGCTCTACCAGGGACTGACTGCGGCGGGAGAGGTTGACGAACATCGCGTTAACGTTCCCGCGGAGCGCTGCCTCGTTGGCTGCCAGCCGCAGCGCCTCCCGGTGCACCTGGTCGAACGCACGCGCAACCTCGCCGATCTCGTCCGAGGAATCCACGTCGATGGGCTCGACATCCAGGGGGACGTCCGCACCGTCGGTCTCGTTCATCTGCCGCACCGCGTCCGGCAGGCGCAGCCCGGCCACCTCCAGCGCGCCCGCCCGCAGCCTGCGGAGCGGCCGCACCATCGAGGTACCGACGATAGTGGTGAGAATCAGCGCGAGCGCCAGGACGAGCAGCACCCCGATGGCGTCGGCGACCGCGGACGTAATTGCGCTGTGGCGGAGCGTCTGGCTGCGGGAAATGACCGAGTCCACCAGCCGCCGTTCGACATTGCGGAAGCCGCTCACCACGGTAGCGGCCCCTGCCGCGGCATTGGCGAACGTCGGGTCAGTCGCGGCGGGCCTCTTTGCCCCCCCCACCGCGAGAGCTTCCTGCTCAAGCAGCTGCGTACTGCTCAGCGTCGTCCCGGGAATTCCGTTGTAGAGGTTGCGCTGGCCGGGCGTGGCAGCTGCGGAGAACTCCGCCTCGTCGCTCTGCTGGACCGCTTGTGCGTCGGTGATCGCCGACGTCTGGCTCTGCGACCATTGCCCGAAGCCGGACAGCTGCGGTCCGAGGCCGGTGGTGAGGAGCGCCTGCTGCTCGGACACTTCCTCCTTGATCTGGGAGACGAGGCTGGCGACCCGGACCGTGCCGTCCAGCGTTGCATCGCTGCTGCCCACCGCGGTCTGGTCCGCCAGCGGCAGCATGGCGTTGATGATATTCGCATACCGCTGAATCACCGAGGTCGCTGCGAGCCTGGTCTGGGTCGACGCCGCACGGACGGCCGGCAGGGTCCTGAGGGCGCGCCCGGCCGCGGCAGCGTCCTGCCTGGTCGGCGCCGGATAAGAGCTGCCGATCCCGCTCAGGAGGTCGTTCGTCTGCTGCACCCAGCCGTCGGTTACGGCGTAGTCGTGATGGATCGCGGCAAGCTGCGGGGCGGCAGTCGACCGGACCGATGGCGAGGATGACAGGCCGGCCTCCCGGCCGCCCTGGCGGCCGCGCACGATATAGGTGACGGTGGCCTGGCGCTCGTTCTGCAGCGCCTGGACCAGGCCGGTGATTTTCCCCGTCAGCTTGGCAAGCTGCTCCACCCGCTGGTCGGCCGCACTGCTCTGCACCGCCGAGGCGATGCGAAGCCCGCCGAACATCATGGCAGTCACAGTCGGGATCAAGACGAGGAGAAACAGTCGCGAGCGCACCCGCCAGTTCTTCAGGGCACGGCGGGAGGAGTCCCGCGGTCCGGGCTGCGCTTCGACTGATCGCTGGTAGCCATTGGCCGACGGGTTGACGCGATCAGTGGCGGGCCTGTCCATGCCGGCGCCCTGGATCACAGCTGGAGCCAGGCTGGCGGCTGGCTCCTCCTCCGCCAACTCGTTGACGGCCCGGCTCTCGCTTGGCGCGTGGAAAGCCGCGATAGCGACAATGAAGACGATCAACAGCACAATGAGGATCGCCAGGAAGACGCCGACCAACATGACGCTCACATCCGGTCGATGGCCGAGGCCAGGTACGAAATGCCGGGCGCAGCCACAAACCGGTGCTGCCCGGCCCCGTCCGGACCGAGGCGCTCAGCCTTGGGGACTATTAGGAGCTGGACGGCATGCTGGCCCCTCAGCGGAACCGACAAGACATACCCCTTCCCGGCAGACGATTGTGCGTGCGCAGCCTCACAGCACAGCCGGGCCAACTCTAACGCCTTGCCAGCCACCGCACACCAATACCCGTATGCCGATGAAATTCGGTAATGCACACATGTGGCCGCTCATCTGAACGAGGCCAGGGTATCGCGTCACAGTCGGCTTGTGACCCGAACGCCGGAATCCGCGCCTTCCGTGCCCGAGCGGTGCCCGTGTCGCTTCCCTACGCGAGTGCCCGAGTTCCGGCGGTGTCGACAAGCTCCTCTGGGGGCCAGTAGCTGGTCAGCGGCCAGTGGCTGGTCAGCGGCCAGCGCTGGTAACCGGCCAGCGCAGCATCAGGGTCAGCACCGGCATCACGGTGGGTCATTGGCGGGTAACAGCGCCACCGAGCCCGAGTTCGCGTGCAATGATCATCCGCTGAACTTCCGAGGTGCCCTCGCCGATCTCCAGGACCTTGGCATCGCGGTAGAAGCGCGCGACGGGATACTCGTTCATATAGCCGTAGCCGCCGAATATCTGCGTCGCGTCACGCGCGTTGTCCACGGCTGCATTCGATGCTGTCAGCTTCGCGATCGCCGCCTGCTTCTTGACCGGCTCACCCGCGATCAGCCGGGCCGCCGCGTCGTGCCAGGCAAGTCTCGCCGTGTGCGCCCTCGCCTCCATATCGGCGATCTTGAACTGGATGCCCTGATAGTGGCCAAGCCGGTGCCCGAATGCCGCGCGCTCGCTGGCGTAGCGGACGCACTCATCGACGCAGCCTTCGGCCAGCCCGGCCGCCAGCGCCGCGATCGCCACCCGGCCCTCGTCCAGGATCTGCAGGAAGTGGGCATAACCGCGGCCCCGCTGGCCGAGCAGGTTCACTGCTGGCACCCGGCAGGAGGCGAACGCGAGCTCCCTGGTGTCCGATGCACACCAGCCGACCTTCGAGTACTTCGGTCCGACGCTGAATCCCGGCGTGCCCGACGGCACGATGATCGCCGAGATCTCCCGCCTGCCACCCGACCCGCCGGTGATCGCGAGCGCCGTGACCACGGAGGTGATCGATGTCCCGGCGTTGGTGATGAACGCCTTCGACCCGTCGATAACCCACTCGTCGCCCTCAAGCCGCGCCGTCGTGCGCATGCCGCCGGCAATGTCGGATCCGCCGCCCGGCTCGGTCAGGCCAAACGCGGCCAGCCGCTTCCCCTGACACAAATCAGGCAGCCAAAAGGCACGCTGCTGCTCATCGCCGAATCGGAAGATCGGCATCGTGCCGAGTGCGACCCCGGCCTCGAGCGTGATGGCCACCGACGAGTCGACCCTCGCCAGCTCATGCAGCACGAGGCACAGCGCGAAGAAGTCCCCGCCCATCCCGCCGTACTCCTCGGGGAAGGGCAGGCCGAACAGGCCAAGAAGGCCCATCTTCGCCACGATCTCGTAGGGGAATTCGCCGCGCTCGTAATGGCCGCCGATAACCGGCGCGACCACGTCACGCGCGAACTGCGCGACAGTCAGCCGCAGCTCCTCGTGCTCCTCGCTCAGCCCGAAACTGATCATCTCTGCCCCTTTGCAGATAGCCGGTCGTGCGCGGCCGCAGCTACCCGGCGGCGCGGATGACCGCCCGACGGTCACCAGTCACTGGTCACGGGAATTCCAGCAGAATCTTCCCTGACTTCCCTGGCTGCGCCAGGTAATCGAAGGCAGCGGCGGCGTCGGCGGCGTCGAACACGCGGTCGATCGCCGGAACCGCCCGGCCCGCGGCCAGCAGCGGCACGACCGACCGGGCGAATGACTGGACCGCCGCCGCCTTCTCCTCCAGCGGCCGGGAGCGCAGCATGGTGCCGTACAGGCTGGCCCGCTTGGCCATCAGGCGGCGCAGCGACAGGCCGGCCTGCTCGCCCCCGGTGGTGCCGACGACCACGATCCGGCCCTTGGTCGCGATGACATTGAAATCGAAGTCCAGGTTCGGCGCGCCGACGAGCTCGAGCACCACCTCGGCGCCGCCCAGCGCAGCAAGGCGCTCGCGCGCAGTGTCCGGGCTGACGACGAGGGCACCCTGGTCGGCCAGCCCGCGCGCCGATTCCGGCGACCGGACGTGGGCGACGACCCGAGCCCCGGCTGCGAGCCCGAGCAGAACCGCGGCGGACCCGACCGCGCCGTTGGCGCCGTTCACGAGCAGGACCTCGCCGAGCACCAGGCCTGCCCTGGTGAAGACCGCATCGTGGGCGGTGATGTAGGCCTCGGGCACCGCGGCGGCAACCTGGTCGGTGAGGCGGGCCGGGACGGCGACGACGTGCCGTTCGTGCACGGCGACGCGGTCGGCGAGACCACCACCGCCGACTATGCCGAAAACGCGGTCGCCGACATGCCACGACCGCACGCCCGTTCCCGTTGCGGCGACGACTCCGGCAACCTCCAGGCCAGGGATGTCCGCAGGCGCGCCAGGTGGCGCCGGGTAATAGCCCTGCCGCTGCGCCACGTCCGCCCAGTTAAGGCCCGCATAGCGGGCTGCCACGACGACTTCGTGAGTAGCCGGGACCGGATCCGGGCGCTCGGTGAAGCTGACGACCTCGTTCCCGCCGCTCCCGGCAAAGATCACTGCTCGCACGGGCTACCACCTCTCGTCGTAGGTCCGGACGGAACTGAAACTACTCAATGACATCGCGACCCGCGGTGCCGGGACAGCCACCAGCCGCGACCGGCTCCCCACGCATGCGTGAGCGAGGCAGCGGACATACAAGCCATCCGTTATCTGCAAATGACCGTATAACGGACGTAGGGACATGGTGCGCGGTCCAGGTTCGGGGGGGTGAGGCTGACTCGGCCCCGAGCGCGTTACGCTCAAGCCGTCTGTGAGCTCAGCTCGGAGCGAGCGTCCAGGAGGACGTCATGGCAGTCCTGACTTGCCCCGCCTGCCGAACCCAGGTGAAGCCGGGCGACCTCATCTGCTTTACCTGCGGCGCGAACCTGCCGCGCGCCGGGTGGGATGAGGACCCGCCCGCGCCAACCACCGTAATGCAGGAGACCCTCCGGCGCGAGGACCTGACCGGCCCGATCTCTCCGGCAGTGCTGCGCCTGACTTTCCCGACGGGCAACGTCGAGGTTCCCGCGGGAACCTCGCTGCTGCTGGGCCGGGATCCGGCGGAGTCCCTGGTCGCGGCCGCGTTCTCCGGGTTCGAGAACGTCTCGCGACGGCACGCGACCGTGACGATGGATGACGCCGGGCATGCGTCCATCCGCGACGAGAACTCGACGAACGGCACCTTCGTCAACGGTGACCGGGTCCTGCCCGGCATCGCGGTCCGGCTGGCCGACGGCGACCTGGTCCGGCTCGCCGGGGACGTCACCGCCGAGGTTTTGCTGCCGAGGCGGGAGCCCGACCCGTCCTCGCTGAGCCGGGAGGGCCGGCCGGACCCGAGCCAGCCGATCCGCTGAGACCACGTCAGGACTCGCCGGCCACCCCGAAACTCGCCTGGCACCTCAGAATTCGCCGCGCACGTCAGAATCCGCCGGTAAACCAGGGCTGCACCCAGTCGGACCCGGTAAACCAGGGCCGGTACGGCTCGCGCCAGCCGACGAGGCCCAGGTCCCGGCCGAACGGCGGGTAACCCAGGTAGCCGCCCGCCGGCCAACGCTGGTCCGCGGCGCCGCGCTGCCCCGCCGGTCCGCCGCCGGGCTCGCCAGGCCCCAGGGCCGGCCCGCCGTCGACGTCACCGGCCTCCGGGTCACCGGACGGCGGATTCCCGTACGCAGGATCGCCGTACGCCGGGTAATCGGATGCGGGATCGCTGGCCACAGGGTCACCGGCCGCACGCTCACCGGCAGCGGGGTCATCGGCTGCAGGGTCATCAATTTCTGGCCCGGCGGACTCGGCGCCGCCGGGCTGGTGATCGGCGCCAGGATATTTTTGCGCCGAAAATAGTGCCTCGGCGGCCATGTCCCCCGGCTGCGGCTCGTGATCCGGCGCCGACGGATGCCCAGGCGGCAGCCGCTCGAGCCGTTGCCGGAGTTCTTCCAGCCGATCCTGCAGCGCGCTCGGCCGGACCGACGGCTCGTCGGCCGGCCCGCGCTCGCGGGGCAGATCGGGCACTCGCATGTGCTCGATTGTGCAGCAGCACGAGGTTCCCGGTCAGCACTTCGCCGGCCAGCCGGGCGAATGCGGCCGGCCAGCCGATCGCGGCACGACGACAGCCCGGCGGTCTGCGGCGCGACCGCAGGCGGCGCGACTGCAGCACGACGGCGCGACGGCGAGGCGGCGGCGGCGCGATCACAGGCTTACGCTGATCGGCGTGGTCAACCTGGAAATGCCCTGGCCCGCCGCGGCTGCGACGGCCGGAGCACTGGGCGTGGTCACTGTCGGCCTGCGGCTGGCCAGGCGCCCCCGGCCGGCGGCAGTGGCGGTCGTCACCCAGGAGACGGCACTGATCTTCGCGCTATTCGCGCTGTGGCAGTTTGCAGGCTCCTTCACGGTCCTCGGGCCGGGCGGGGCGCTGGCGAGATCCCGCTGGATCTGGAACCTCGAGCGCGCCGTGCACCTGCCCAGCGAGGCAGCGCTGCAACGGCTACTCCTGCCGCATCGGCTGATCATTCAGCTGCTGAACCTCTACTACGCGGGTCTGCACTTCCCCGTGCTGATCGCCTGCATGATCTGGCTTTTCGTCGCCTACCGGGATCGCTACGTCAGGATGCGCACCACGCTGGTTGCCTTTACCGCGGCCTGCCTGCTGATCCAGCTGATCCCGGTCGCCCCGCCGCGGATGCTGCCGCTGACCGGCATGGTGGACACCGCCGCGGTGTACGGGCAATCGGTCTACTCAGCGCACTCGGGCTTCGACCCCGACCAGCTTTCCGCGATGCCCTCGGTGCACGTCGGCTGGGCGCTCCTGGTCGCGATCGCGGTGATCGGCGCTGCCCGGAGCAGATGGCGCTGGCTGGTGCTGCTCTACCCGGCCATGACGGCACTGGCCGTCGTCGTGACGGCCAATCACTTCTGGCTGGACGGGATCGTGGCGGCGCTATTGCTCGCAGCCGTGCTGGCGATCCAGAGTAGTGGCAGACGGCTGCTCGCCGCGCATGCCGATTCCCGCCTCTATCCGGCGCGACCGACATGGGATCATCGCGATGACAGCGACCGTGATGACAGCGACCCCGCCGGCACCGCGGTAAGCATCGGCAAGAGCAGCGCGCCCGACATGGAGACCGATGAGTGACCTTGAGGTGATCAGCGTCCGGCCCGAGCGTGACCAGTACGCCTGGACCTTCGGCGGAGCCGCCCCGGTGGCCCGGATCCGGCCTCCTGCCGTGCTCGAGGTCTTCACCGAGGACGCCTTCTTCGGCAACGTGCGCAGCGAGACCGATCTGGTCTCGCAGGTCTGCGAGTTCCCCTACGTGAACCCGCAGACCGGCCCCTTCTACATCGAGGGGCGCAGCCAGGTGACACCGTGGCCGCGCATTTCGTCTCCATCGAGCCGGCCAGGGACTGGGGCGCGTCCACCACGATCCCGCTGTTCGGCGCCCTGACCGGAACGCATGTGACGGCTTTGCTCAACGACCCGCTGCCCGAGCTGGTCTGGCTGTGGCACTTCGACCGGGCAGCCCGCACCTGCCGGTTCACCGCGCGGCGCGGTGACTTCGCGGTCGACCTGCCGATGAACCCGATGCACGGCACGGTGGGCGTGGCCCCGGCGATGCTGGAAGTGCGCAGCGCCCTGGTGCCGGACGCGTTCGGCGGCAACATGGACACCCCGGAGATGCGCGCGGGCAGCACGTGCTATCTCGGCGTGAATGTCGAGGGCGCGCTGCTGTCGCTGGGCGACGGGCACGCCCGCCAGGGCGAGGGCGAGACCTGCGGGGTGGCTGTCGAGACCGCGATGAACACGGTCATGATCGTCGATCTCATCCCGGGAACCGCCTGCTCATGGCCGCGGCTGGAATCCGATACCCACCTGATGACCGCCGGGTCGGCGCGGCCGCTGGAAGACGCGTTCCGGATCGCGCAGACCGAGCTCATCCACTGGCTGGCGGGGGAATACGGACTGGACGTGCTCGACGCGTACCAGCTGGTCACGCAGGGCGTCGAGTCGCCGCTGGCCAAAGTCTGCGACCCCAACTACACGTCCGTCGCGAAAATGCCGAAGGCATATCTGCCGGCGGCGGATCCGATGTGCGGCGCGCACACCCGGCTGCGCGCGCTCGCGACCCAGTACCGCGAAGGCCCGTCAGTCGGGTAGCGGGAGCCAGTCCAGCCCGGTCCGGTTGTGAGTAGCGGGAGCCAGTCCGGCCCGACGGTCCGGCTATGGCGTCGCGGGAGCCGGGCCGACGGTCCAGCCCGACGATCCGGCCCACGGAACAGTGTGAATGGAACATTGCCGCGGAAAGAGCGACAGTGATATTCCACTCACACTAGTCCGAACTTACGGTGAGCTGGTCTCGCTGAGCGCTGCGCTAGGGCAGACGCCGCGCGGATGACTTAAGGCGGAGCAGCCCGGCTGTTGGGTAGCGGCTGATACTCAGCTCGCCGGTAGTCCGTCGGGCGACTCGGCGAGCGCCTTGATGCCGCTGAGATTGGCGAGGATGTTGCGCTGCCACTCCGCGAGCCGCCGCGCGATGATCCGCTCCTCCTTGTCCGGCAAGGCCCCGATGGCGCTCGTGATGCCGGATGGCGCGGGGCCCATCCGGCCGTACTGGCGCAGCCGGGTACCGTCACCGGCCGGCTCAAGCTCGAAGCGCCAGGATGCGGAGATGCCCGCGGACGTTTCGACGTCCCAGGCAAAACAGCGCTCCGGCGTGCACTCAGCGACTACCGACGTTGTTTCCCAGCTGCCGATCGCCGGGTGCTGATTTCGCCCGGTGAACCGCGCGCCGACGGCGGGGGGCGCTGCAGCGCCGACCCATTCCGTTGCGCTGAGCTCATCAGAGAACCGCGGCGGGATTCCGATATCGCTGACCAGTGTCCATACCCGCTGCGGCGGGGCAGCGATGTAGATCTCGGCCTCCGCAGACGGGCCATCCGCATAGCGCACGCCCACCACCTCCAGGTGCGGCCAGCGAGTTGTCGCTTAAGCGTTTCTATCCCAGGCCAGCACGCTGCCGGTTCGGCCGAAAGGCGTGCACAGTGTAACAGCTGGCGCACCGTTGCGGCTGGTACCGTCGGCGGGGTGCTGCGGGTCGCGATCGGCGTAACGGAGGTCACCGAACAGGTCGCCCGGCTGGTTGCCGACGCCGAGGCACTGGGCGCACACTCGGTCTGGGCACCCGAGGCATGGGGCTACGACGCCCTCACGCCACTGGCCTTTCTCGCCGCGCGCACGTCAACGATCCGGCTCGGCTCCGGCATCGCCCAGCTCGGAGCCCGGACTCCGGCCATGCTCGCCATGTCGGCCCTGTCGTTGCAGGCGCTGTCCGGCGGCAGGTTCCTGCTCGGCCTCGGCGTGAGCGGACCGCAGATCATGGAGGGCTGGCACGGCGTGCGGTTCGCTGCCCCGCTGCGGGCCACCAGAGAAACCGTCGAGATTGTCCGCGCGATTGCCGCAGGTCACCGGCTGGACTACCAGGGCGGTGCCTACCAGATTCCGCTGCCCGGCGGCGCCGGCCGGCCGATCCGGTCGATGGTCGCGCCCGCACCCGTGCCGATCTACCTGGCTGCGCTGGGCCCGCGCAACCTCGAGCTGACCGGCGAGCTGGCCGATGGCTGGATCGGCAACGCGTTCATCCCCGAATCGGCTTCCGCGTTTGTCGACCACCTGCAGGCCGGCGCCAGCCGCGCCGGTCGCTCCCTCGACGGCCTCGATCTGCTGATCCCGGTATCGCTGGAGATCACCGACGACGTGGCCGAGGCAGCCGCCCGGCACGCGGCCGGGTACGCGTTCACCATCGGCGCGATGGGCTCGGCGACGCAGAACTTTTACAACGCGGCGTTCAGCCGGCAGGGCTTCGCCGAGGACGTGCAGGCCGTCCAGCAGCTGTGGCTGGCCGGCAAGCGCGAAGAAGCCGCGGCGAGGGTCCCGCGCGACATCGGCTTCAAGACCAACCTGATCGGGCCGCCGGAGATCATCCGCGACCGCCTCCGGCTGTACCGCGCCGCCGGCGTCACCACCCTGCAGGTCAAGTCCGCCGGCCAGGGCCGCGCGACGCTGGACGCAATCGCGGCACTGATCGACCTCGTCGACGAGGTCAACCGCGAAGGACAGCCCCGCCGGGACTAGCCGGCCGGACTAGCCGGCGCCAGGACGAAGCCAGCAGAGCATGAGCGCGGTGTGGCCGCCCGCGGTCCATCCTGCTCAGCCCGGGACCACGACCACGCGGTCGCCGCCGTTTCCGGCGGCAGCCCAGGCGTCTGCGACCCGGGACAGAGGAACGGCGCGGGCGGGCACGGTGACGGTGCCGCCTGCGATGTGCTGCATGTAGCCGGGCAGCTGCTCCATGATCTCGGCCATTGACGCCGAGCCGGCTCCGCTGCCGCTGATCCGGATTCGACGGCTGCGCAGCAGCGACGACGGCACGGCTGCCTCAGGACCGGCCATTGACCCGATCTGCACGTAGCTGACGTCGGCGTTGTCCTCCTCCATCCCGCGACGGGCCAGGGCATGGAAGGCCGACTGCGCGCGCACTCCTCCTCTGCAGCTTCGTCGTCGGGTTCTGCATCGAGGAACAGGCAGTTCAGCAGGCTGGCCGGGCTGGCGACGAACGGTACTCACTCAATCGGCGAGCGGAGCGGCTTGGTGGCCGTAGCACCTCGCTCGTTCTGCAGTCCGGGCCCGAGATCTTCGGCGACCCCGACGCGCGGTTTGCTGACCTCATCGGCGTGCTCCTCGACGCCGCTGATCGAATGCGGCGCCAGCCGAGCCATGGCCGCCAAGTCCCTCCACGCACGCAGGCGGCAGATCAGCGACATGGATGCCGATCTACTGCTGCTATAGCGACAGTAGGTAGGCATCCATGTCGTTCGATTTCTTGATAGGAGGCCGGACCGGCTTCGGCGGGTGAGTCAGGCGGTGTTTTTCGGTCGGCGGCCCTTAGCTGATCTGCTGGGACGCGGCGGGGCTTCGGTGAGGAAGCGAAGGACGTCGTCAGCGTCGGCCATCAGAGCAGCCTCGTCGGCTGCCGCGATCCGGGTGAGCGGCGTCAGAGTGATCTTGCCGCCGGACAGGGTCCAGATCGCCACCGCCTTGCCGCGAATCAGCGCGAACGGCCGGAAGAGCCCGTTAACGGCGACGATTCCCTGGTGCGCGCCGACTATAGGCTCGCGCGACGCCCAGCCGAGCAGCAGCGGGTCGAAGGCGCCGAATAGCCGCGGCGGCGGCAGGGCTGCGTCTGGATCGGGTGGCCCTGGAGCCGCGGATGGACCGGCTGCCGATGAAGCGGCTGGCCTGGGAGGTGCGGCGGCTGGAGCGAGAGCTGGCGGAGTCGACCGCGGTCGGCGGGCAAGGTCAGCCAGGCCGTCATCGCGGTCGCCAAGCTCGCTCGCGATCGCAGCCAGCCCGCGCCGTGCGTCGCGCAGCGGCAGCCCGGCCCACTTGGCGAGATCACGATCGTCGGCGGGACCGTGCCCGGCCAGGTACCGGCGGGCAAGCTCGGCCAGCGCGGCGCCGCGATCGAGCGGAGCCGGCGGGGCGCCAAGCCAGTCCCTGGTCAGCACGAACGCGTGCTCGTCGCCGACGATCGGCCCGCGGACAATTCCGGCGCGCTGGCTTGCCAGGAAAAGAAGGTGCACCAGGGCCTGGCCCTCGGTCCGCACGCCCGCCGCGGCGATGCGCTCCCGCAGCTGGCCGCGGGTCAGGGGGCCGTCGGCGGCCAGCGCTGCCTCGATCACGGCGACCGCCTTGTCGGCGTCGGCTGGCAGCACTCCCTCCTGGGCCAGCCGCCGCGAGCTGGCGGTGAGCAGCGGCGGCGTGGTCAGAGCATGCAGCCACCAGTAGTCCTCGGCGCAGATCAAATGCAGCGTGCCCCGGTTCAGCCAGGTGATCAGGATCGACCGGTCGGTGGTCAGCGCGCGGTCGACATCGGCGGCGGTCAGCCCGATCGAGCGGACCCGGATCGCGAGCCGCACCCCGCGCGGATCCTGGCCCTGCACGGCAAGCAGCCGCCGGGTCACGTCGACAGCGCTGCTGGCCGGCTCGCCCGACAGCAGCTGCGCGGCGAACCGTTCGGTGATCATTGCCGGGCACCCGGCGCGGGCACGGGCGCGCAGGGCGAGTTCGTCTGGCACCAGCATCACGATACCGACGAGGTCTTCCTCGGGCTCGACGGCCAGCTCACCATCGACAGCCGGCGGCCCCCTTACTACCGATCCGCGGTCGCTGATCTAGGGCAGTCCCCAGGCCACGCATCGGATATCTGATTCGCTGCTCTGTCGCTACTCGCCCGTCGGGCCGCCGGCGAGCTCGCAGGCGATGTCGAGGTGACCGAGGTGGCGGGCGTACTCCTGGAGCAAGTGGAACAGGATCCGCTCGGGCGTCGGGCGTCGGCCCCGTCCCACCGCTCGCTCGGTCTGCCGATGTCAGCAAGATCGTGAGACTCGATGATGGCCCGGCTGCGCTCGGCCTGGGCGTGCAGCGCCGCTACCAGTCCGGCAAGCGTCTCGCCGGTGGCGACGTGCTACCAGCCGTTGCGGTTGTCGGCCCAGGGATCGGCGACGTCGCGCCCTTCGAAGCCCCACTCGAGCCAGCGAAGCTCGCCGTAGCGCAGATGCTTGAGCAGTTCGAGCGGTGTCCAGCCCGAGGGCAGCCGGCTGCGGCGCAGCTCGTCGTCGGGCAGGCCTTCGAGCTTGCGCACGAGCTGGGAGCGGAAGTAGTCGAGGTAGCGGAGGAAGACCTCGGCGCGCGAGCGAGCAGGAGTGGTGGGTTCAGGAAACGCCGGGCTCATCAACCAAGCCTGCCGCACCGCCTAGGCCGAAGTCTCGCCGCGGCCTGGGCATTCGCCGCGGCCCAGGCAGCAGCCGACCGTTCCGATGTCGGGCGGGCGGCGGGACCGGGCGGGGCTTCGCGTCATGCGGAGGATTTTTCGCTGTCGAGCGCGGCCATCTGCGCCGGGTCGTAACGATCACCGGCTACCTGGCCGGACGGGACAGCTGCCTCGATCGCGGCTAGCTCGGCGGGCGAGAGCGTGATCTCCAGCGCGCCGAGAGCCTCGGCCAGCCGGTCCCGCCGCTTGGTGCCGATCAGCGGGACGATGTCGCTGCCGCGGGAGGCCACCCATGCGATGGCCAGCTGCGCCGTGGTGGCGCCCTTGGCTTCCGCGATCTTTTCGAGCGTGGTCAGCAGCTCCAGGTTGCGCCGCAGGTTCTCGTGCCGGAACCGCGGGAAGCGCGACCGCGGGTCGCCGGGGCCGATCTCGCGGGCGCTCGCCGTCGACAGCAGGCCGCGGGACAGGTTCCCGTAGGCGGTGACGCCGATGCCGAGCTCGCGGACCGTCGGCAGGATCTCGGCCTCGATGCCACGGCTCATCAGCGAGTACTCGATCTGCAGCGCGCTCACCGGGTGCACGGCGTGCGCCCGCCGGATGGTGGCGGCGCCCACCTCCGACAGGCCGAGGTAGCGGACGTAGCCCGCCTGGATCATCTCGGCGATCGCGCCCGCCGTGTCCTCGATCGGCACGTGCGGGTCGAGCCTGGCGGGCTGGTACAGGTCCACATAGTCGGTGCCGAGCCGGGTGAGGGTGTAGGCCAGCGCGCTCTTGAGCCCGCTCGGGCTGGCATCGTGCCCGATGAACGCGCCGCGGGGGTCGCGCTGGGCGCCGAACTTGACGCCGATGAACACGCTGCCGCGATCGCGTCCGCGGAGGGCATCCCGCAAGAGCAGCTCGTTGTGCCCCATGCCGTAAAAATCGCCGGTGTCGAGCAGCGTGATCCCCGCGTCCAGCGCGGCATGGATCGTCGCGACGCTCTCGGCCTCGTCCGCCGGGCCGTAAATGCCCGACATGCTCATCAGGCCCAGCCCTGCTCTCGAGACCTGCGGACCGCCTGCACCCAGCGAGATCGACTCCATCGGCTCCTCCGCAGCGCGCCTAATCTGCTGACTTGCCGACGAGCCTATCGGGAGCTGTGGCCGTATCCGGCGGACGTTGGGCATGCCGGGCGGGCGTGAGGCGGGCGGGCCAGGCGTTAGGCCCGGGCGGGCCAGGCGTTAGGTCCGGTAGACCGCCTCGCCCTCCACGTAGGTCGCTAGCACCCTCGTGTCGGCGATCTCGGCAGCCGGAACGGCGAACGGGTCACGGTCCAGCACGATCACGTCCGCCAGCCTGCCCGGCTCGATGGCGCCGGTCTCGTCGTCGAGGTGGTTCACATACGCCGAGCCGATCGTGCAGGCGGCCAGCGCCTCGGCCAGGTGCAGGCTCTGACCGGGCAGGAACGGCTGTGCCGCCGGGCCGGTCGCTCCTGGCAGCGACCTGTTCACGGCCACGTGGATCGCGCGCAGCGGGTTGGCGCTGCTGACCGCCCAGTCGCTGCCGGCCGCCAGCCGCGCGCCCGCGGCCAGCAGATCGGCGAACAGGTACTGCCGGGCCGCCCGCCCCGGGCCGATGAACGGGATCGTCAGCTCGTCCATCTGCGGTTCGTGCGCCGCCCACAGCGCCTGGATGTTCGCGGTCACGCCAAGCTCGGCGAAACGCGGAATATCGTCGGGGTGCATCACCTGCAGATGGGCGATGTGATGCCGGTTGTCGTGCCCGCCGTTTGCCGCACCGCCATTCGCGGCCCGCGCCGCCGCAATGGCATCCAGTGACTCGCGGACAGCCCGGTCACCGATGGCGTGCAGGTGCACCTGGAACCGCTGCGCGTCGAGGGCAGTTACGTACTCACGCAGGTCCTGCGCATCAACGTGGGAGAGGCCCCGGCCCGTTGTCTGGCAGCCGCAGGCGTCGAGATAGGGCTCGAGCATGCCCGCGGTGAAGCTCTCGGCGACGCCGTCTTGCATGATCTTGACGGTATTGGCCCGGAACCGGCCCGCCTGACCATGCTCGCGCCGGCTGAGGATGTCAGGCAGCTGCTCGGCGCCCTTGCCGCGGTCCCACCACAGCGCTCCCTCGACCCGCGCGGTCAGCTTGCCGCTGGCCGCGGCGACCAGGTACACCTCCAGCGGGTCCTGCGCGCCCAGGTAGTCCCCCACGATGGCGTCCTGCCAGGCGGTGATCCCCCGCGCGTGCATGTGCTCCTGGGCCAGCAGCAGCCCGGCCAGGCGCTCGTCAAAGGTGGGCCGCGGCACCTTGTCGCCGACCAGGCTGGCCGCTCCCTCGTGCAGGGTGCCCTGCGGGCTGCCGCCCGCCTCGCGCTCGATCCTGCCGTCCGGCGGGTCGGGCGTCCGCGCGTCGATGCCCGCGAGCTCCAGGGCGCGGGAGTTGGCCCACGCTCCGTGGGCATCCCGGTTGAGCAGGTAGACAGGCCGGTCGGGCACTACCCGGTCGAGGATCTCGCGGCCCGGCGCCCCGCCGGCGAACCATTCCATCCGCCAGCCACTGCCGGCCACCCACTCCTTGTCCGGGAACGCGTCGGCGTGCGCGCTGATCCGGGCCAGTGCCTCGGCCAGGCTGGCCGCGCCGATCAGATTGCAGCCGATCATCGTCACGCCCGCGAACGCCGGGTGCACATGAGCGTCCTGGAAGCCGGGCAGAAGGGCACGGCCGCGCAGGTCGGCCATCTCGGTCGCCGGGCCGGCCAGGCCGAGCATCTCAGCGTCGGCAGCGTCGCCGACCGCCACGATGCGGCCGTCGCCGACAGCCACCGCACTGGCCGGCTGGCCGCCAGGCGCCGTGGCCGGCACTACGCGGCGGCCGCTGGCGCCCGCCGTGTAGACGGGACCGCCGCTGAAGATCACGTCCGCGTAGCTCGCCATCTGCCGCTCCCTGGGCTGCCGCCTGAGCCATACCGCCTGATTCCTGGCTCACCCATCATCCCGGAGCCCCCGGCGTGCCAGCGAGCCCGCAAGCGGCCGCCGCCGGGCTCATGATCAGGAGCATGCAGGACTCGGCGGGGCGCGGACCAGGCTCTACATTCCGACGGCGCACGCCATTTAGCCGACTAACAGCTGATCGCTCGTTGGCTGCTAGCCCGGCCGCCGATGCGGTCTGAGCGGGTCTAGCCGGCGGGTCTTGTTGTGTGCCACAGTGCCCACATGGCCTCTACGGTGATCACCAAATACGGCAAGGTCAGCGGTCAGGAAGCCGACGGCGTGACGAGGTTCCTCGGCATCCCGTACGCGGCCAGCCCGACAGGGGCGCTGCGCTTCCGCGCGCCCGAGCCGCCGCCGGCCTGGGACGGCATTCTGGCGGCCGACGCGTTCAGCGCGACGCCGCCCAAGCCCGACTACCCTGCGCCGCTGAACGTCCTGCTGGCTGAGCCGAGCATTCCGGGCGAGGACTGGCTGACGGTGAACGTCTGGACGCGCGGCGGCACCGGCCTGCCGGTGCTGGTCTGGATCTACGGCGGGGCCTTCGCCAACGGCAGCTCGGCTGTCCCGATGTATGACGGCCACGCGTTCGCCCGCGACGGCGTGGTCCTGGTGACCTTCAACTACCGCCTCGGCGTCGACGGCTTCGCGTATCTGCCGGACGCGCCGGCTAACCGCGGGCTGCTCGACCAGATAGCCGCGCTGGAATGGGTTCGGGACAACATCACCGCGTTCGGCGGCGACCCGGCCAATGTCACGATCTTCGGCGAGTCCGCCGGCGCGATGGCCGTGACTACGCTGCTGTCGATCCCGCGGGCTCAGGGCCTGTTCGCCAAGGCGATCAGCCAGAGCGGCTCTGTCCAGGCCGCCGCCACGCCAGCCGATGCCGCCCTTGTGACCGGCGAGCTCGGGCTGGCGCTCGGGATGGAAGCGACCGCAGCGAATCTGGCCTATGTCGGCCTGCCGAAGCTGATCGAGGCTCAGGCAGCGGTCAGGGACGCGCTCGTCGCGCAGCCCGGCCCGGCGCGATTTGGCGCGAGCATCGTCGCCAGTTATATGGCCTTCATCCCGGTCATCGACGGCGACCTGATCCCCGCGCACCCGCTGGCGGCGATTGCCGCGGGCGCCGGCGGCAGCGTCCCGCTGCTGACGGGCACGACCAGCGAGGAGTACCGGCTATTCGTGGTTCCGTCCGGGATGGCCGCACTCATCAACGATGATCTTCTCGCGGGCCTGCTCGCCGCGATGGGCATCAGCGCGCGGGTTGCCGAGCTTTACCGGTCGAACCGGCCGGGCGCGACACCCGGAGATCTGCTGGCGGCACTGCTGACTGACCGGTTCTTCCGGCTCCCGGCGCTGGCCGTCGCCGGGGCCCGCAAGGGCGGCCGGGCCCCGACCTACGTCTATGAGTTCGCATGGCAGAGCCCCGTCGGCCGCCTGGGCGCGTGCCACGCGCTGGAAATTCCGTTCGTCTTCGACAATCTGCGCGCGACCGGAACTGAGCTATTCATCGGCCACGACGGCCCGCAAACGCTGGCCGACCAGATGCACGCGGCCTGGATCAGATTCGCCCGCACGACAAACCCGGGCTGGCGTCCCTTCGATGACGTCTATCCGGTCCGGATCTTCGATGCGGGCGAAGGCGCCGTGGAACTGGACCCGCGCGCCGATGAGCGGCGGATCTGGTCGGCGGCCTGATCCGGGAGCCTGCTCGAGGAGATAGTGATAAAGGTCACACACGCGGATGGGGTACTGGCCGCGCTGGCGGGCGCTACGGCGCGCCGCCGACCCTGCCATCAGATGCGCGCTGCTGGGTCCGCGGTCACGTCGCGCGGCCCCGCCGGCCTGGCCGCATGCTGAGGTGGCCGCAAGGGGACGTGGCAGGCACGTCCCCGCGGCACCGGCTCGCGGCGCGGGCATCGCTAGGAGCCCTTAAGCCGCGCACTCCCGGCAAACAAGCTGGCCGCCGCGGGTGTCCGCGAGCTGGCTCCTGTGGTGCACGAGGAAGCAGCTTGAACAGGTGAACTCATCTGCCTGGCGCGGGATCACGCGGAACGATAGTTCCTCGTTGGACAGGTCAGCACCGGGTAGCTCCAGTGACTCGGCAACGTCGTCCGGGTCGATGTCGATCGTGGCCGCGGACTTGTCGAGCCGACGCGCCTGCAGTTCCTGCAGGCTGTCCTCGCTCAGTTCGTCGTCCGTCTTCCTCGGGCTGTCGTAATCGGTAGCCATGTTGGCCCTTGCCCCTCCATCTTTCACTAGCCTCGTCGCGCGGATAGAACGCTCGGGAAGCCTCGGTTGTGCCCGATTCCGGCGGGGAATTCTGTCACGTCCTGCCGCCGCGTACACGCGGTACGCCGGAGACGGCGGTTCGTGTCGCCCTCGGCCCTCGGGTGTCAGCGGCGACGGTACCGACAGACCATCGCAGAACCCCCTCTGAGTTACATAGCACCCCAAGACTGATTTTTTACCCCCCAGTAACATCGCGATCAGCACGAGCCGGTGAGCACGCACTGCGTATGGTACGAACCGCGCATCATGACACCCCTGCAACGTCTTGCGGAGCCCGTGCATGCCCCACGTCACGTCCCTGGGCGCCGATGACCCCCGGCGCGTCGGCCGTTACCGGCTGGCCGGTCGCATCTCGGGTATGCCCGCTTCCGGCCCGGTCTACCTGGCCAATTCGGTCGATGGCGACCAGGTCACGGTCACGCTGCTGGGCAGCGACTGGGCCGCCGACGGCGCCGCGCGGGACCGTTTCGCCGACGAAGCGGCCTCGGCCAGGCGCGTGCCGCCGTTCTGCGCCGCGCGCATTCTCGACGCGGGCGTCAACGGCGGCGAGGCATTCCTGGTCAGTGAGTACGTGGCCGGGCCATCGCTGCTCGAGCTGGTGGCCGGCGGCGGCCCGCTCCAGTCAGCTGACCTGGAATTACTGGCCATCGGCAGCGCGACGGGCCTGGCGGCGATTCACCAGGCCGGGCTCGTGCATGGCGACTTCGGGCCCGAGCACGTGATCATCGGGGCAGCAGGCCCGCGCGTAGTCGCGTTCGGCATTACTCCGCCCTACGGCGCGGCGACGCCCGCCGCGGACATGCAAGCCTGGGCGCAGACCATCGCTTACGTCGCCGCCGGCCAGCCGCCGGCCAGCCGGGCCGCTCTGGCAGTCCTGCCTGAGCCGCTGCGCCAGGTGGTGACTGACTGCCTCGAGCCGAGCCCGGCTGCCCGGCCGACAGCCCGGTCGGTAGTACTGGAACTGCTCGGCGAGACCAGCCCGCCAGCCGGGCTGCTGGCCGAGGCCTCGCGCCGGGCCGCCCGCCTGTCGCTCCCGGCAGCGGCAACACCGGCAACGGCGCCTCGACCAGGCCAGCCGCGGCGGCGCCGCAACGCCCGCATCCAGGCGGCGATCGCCGGGGCCATCGTCGGCCTGCTGGTCATCGTCGTGGTGGCGATCCACATCGCGCAGAACGCGGCCAGCCAGCCGGGCGCCATCCCCGGCCCGACCCGCCACGCCGCGCCATCCCCGGCCCGGCACTCCGGTTCGCCGACCGCCTCGCCCGACCACCAGCAGTCCCTGTCGGCCCGGCCGACGATCCCGGCAGCACTGACGGGAGTATGGACTGGCCAGGTCAGCCAGGACAATCCGGCCGACGTCTTCAGTGTCAAGATCAGCCTGGCAGGCGGCGCCAGCTTCGGCAGGATTTCCTACGCTGGCGCATCCTTCGCGTGTTCCGGGCAGCTCAGCCTGGTCTCCGCGGCTGCTAACACGTTCACGCTGGACCAGGGAATCGTCACCGGCCAGTCCACCTGCGCCAACGGTATCGTCACGCTGCACCCGAGCAGCGGCGGCAACGTCGCGTTCAGCTTCCGCGGCGAGGCGGGACCCGCGGCGTACGGGAGCCTGGCCAAGCAGTGAGGCCAGCACAGCAGTGAAGCCAGCACAGCAGTGAAGCCAGCAGCGCAGCTCGCTAGCCGTCGGCGCCGCCGGGCTCCTCGTCCCGTTCGGGGTCCAGGCTTACCAGCAAGTCATGCAGCTCGCCGAACAGCTCAGGAGCGGCGCCGACAGTCATTGACGTGCCCGCGGGCCTGCCGGACAGCCCGGCTACCAGGGCTCCGGCCTCACGGGCAATCAGGCCGCCCGCCGCTATGTCCCAGTAGTTCACGCCGCGCTCGTAGTACGCGTCGACGCTGCCGCTGGCCAGCGAGCATAGGTCGACCGCGCATGACCCGCCGCGCCGGATGTCGCGGACCCTGGGCAGTACCGCGCTGAGCACCTCGCCCTGAACCTTGCGACGCCGGGCCTCGTAACCGAACCCGGTCGCCACCAGCGCACTGGCCAGCGGGACGCTCGCGTTGCAGGTCAGCCGCTGCGGCGGCGCGTCACCGTCACCTGCACCGCAGCCCGCGCTGCCACCAGCACCAGCACCCGCACCAGCACCAGCCCGCAGCCAGGCGCCACTGCCGAGCCGCGCACTGTACAGGCCGCCGCGACGCGGCACGAAGACCGCGCCCGCGACCACCGCTCCGTCGATCTCCGCCGCGATGCTCACTGCCCAGTCGGGCAGCCCGTACAGGTAATTGACGGTGCCGTCCAGCGGGTCGACGATCCAGCGCACGCCGCCCGCCTGCTCGCCAATCTGGCCGCCTTCCTCGCCGAGGATCGCATCACCCGGCCGGTCGGCGAGAATCCGGCGGCGAATCAGTTCCTCGGCCGCGCGGTCCATCTCGGTGACTACATCGGTCGGGCTCGACTTGGTCTCGATGACCGCCGCCCGTCCGCTGCGCGCGAGCAGCAGCTCACCCGCCGCCAGCGCAGTCGAGCAGGCGAGTTCCAGCAGCTGCGCCGGGGCCGCCGTCAGGCCGGCCGGCTCCGTCATGCGCGCGGCCTGGCGCCGGCCGCGCAGCAGCCGACTGGACAGACATCGCGCATCGCGCCCATACTGCCCAGCGCCTGAGGCGGGGCGCCGGTCAGCCGTTCGGCGACCAGATCACTGATCATCGCGACGAAACGCGGGCCGGTACCCGGCGTGGCCGCCCTGGCCACCGGAAGGCCAAGCTGCACAGCAGTCTCCGCGGCCTCGACATCAAGATCGAACTTGACCTCCATGTGGTCAGAGACGAACCCGACCGGCACGACTACCGCGGCGCGCGAGCCAGCCCGCGCAAGCTCGGTCAGGCTGTCACTGATGTCTGGTTCCAGCCAGGGCTGGGACAGCGGGCCGCTGCGGCTCTGGTAGGCCAGCCGCCAGGACCGCTCCCCCGGCACGCGCTCGGCCACCAGCCTGGCAGCCTCGGCGAGCTGCGCTGGATACGCGCCGCCTGCCGGTCCGCTCGCCGCCGCCATCGGCTCGGGGATGCTGTGCGCGGTAAAAACAAGATCAGCTTCATTCCTAACGGCCGGCGGCAGCGACTCGATAGCGGCAGCCGCAGCGTCAGCCAGCGGCTCGATAAAGCCGGGATGGTTGAAGTACTGCCGGATCTTGTCGATCTGCGGAGCCGCCGGACCGACGTCCGCCCTGGCCCGGTCGATATCGTCGAGATACTGCCGGCAGCTGGAGTACGAGCTGTAAGCCGAGGTGACGAATGCCAGGGCCCGCCGCACGCCGGCGGATGCCATCTCCTGCACGGTGCCGGTCAGGTACGGCTGCCAGTTCCGGTTACCCCAGTAGACCGGCAGGTCGATCCCCCGCGCGGCAAAATCCTTCCCGACTGCCGCGATGAGATCGCGGCACTGCTGGTTGAGCGGGCTGACGCCGCCGAACAGGTAGTAATGCCCGGCCACCTCGGCCAGCCGGCCGGTGGGTATGCTGCGGCCGGCGGTCACGTTCTGCAGGAACGGGATCACCTCATCGGGGTTTTCCGGCCCGCCGAAGGAGACGAGCAGGAAAGCATCGTAGCGCGGCATGTCCCTATCCAATCAGCCAGTTCAGTCAGTTCAGCTGGTCACCGGTAGTCGGCCGCGTATTCGGCCGCCAGCGCCAGAACCTCGTTGACGTACCAGTTGGCGTGGTTGTAGGCGAAGATCGCCGACCGCAGCGCCGTGCCGCCCTCGGCTGCCCCGGCGCCGCACAGCAGCCGCGCGGCCGAGGGAGCAGCGTCATAGGGGTTCATGATGTCGGGCGCGCCGGTCTGGCCGAAGCCGTCAATTCCCCACCTGGCCCAGGTGGACGGCAGGAACTGCATGGGGCCCAGCGCGCCGGCGCTGGACGGACCGACGTTCGTGCCGTCGGCGCTCTCGATCTGCCCGATCGCAGCGAGCACGGTCCAGGACAGGCCGGGACAGTACCGGGCAGCGGACTCCTGGAAGAGCTGCAGGTAACTGGCCGGCAGCTGGCTGGAGCTGGCACGGGTGACCGGAAGCTGCTGCGAACGCAAGCTGATGATCTCGCCGGACGGCCCGAGCAGCCGGGAAACCTCGCTGGTCAGCGTCGACAGAGCCGCACCTGGCGCGCTGATCAGCGCGGCCACCTTGTGTACCAGGCCGAGCTGCTGGGATGTGCGCATGTTCACCAGGAGGTCGATGCCCGCCACGCCAAGCTGCGCCGCACCGCCAAAAGTCACCGCCTGCTCAGTCCTGCCCCGCAGCGGGTAATTGTCGCCCTTGTGCAGCCTCAGCCTGGCCGTCGCCGCGTCCGATGCCACGAACCCGCCGCCCGACAACGCGCCCCAGAATGCCTGATCGGACGCCGTCCGCAGCGGTACCCAGGAGCGGAACTGGCTCGGGTCGACGCCGATGACGCTGGCGCGCCGACCGCCCGCCTTGATCTCAGCACCGTCGAAAGTGATCATGTTCCGGACGCCGGCAAGCCTGTCCAGCCCCGCGATCTGGATGCTGGTGAGCCCCTTGGGCGCCACAACGAGCAGATCAGGAAGGATGATCCGCCGCAGCGGCGCAGCCTTGGCTGCCTGGGCGGCGGCGACCACACGGGCCGCGGTACCGGCGTCTGCCTGACCGGGCCCTCGGTCGCCGGCCAGCCGCGGACCCGCGGCAGTATGCGCGCCCCCGGCGGCGAGCACCGCGACTGCTCCGACCGCGGCGATGCCCTGCACGGTCGTGACGCGCAGCACCCGCGGCATGCCCAGCACCTGGACCGGGCGCGCAGGCCAGGGCCTGCCTGGCACCCGCGGCGAGCGCAGCAGCCGCCTGAACGCAGACACGCCAGAACCGGGCGCGGTATTGGCGCGTGCTGCTTCGCGCCAGAAGAGGCGTCCCATTACCCCTCCACCCTAACCGCCCGCCCTGTCCCACTGGTAGCCGCGGTCGGGCATCGCGTCCTGCGCCAGCGCCGGGCAGAACCCGGCGGGCAGGAATCAGCTGCACTCCCCGATAGCTTCTAGGGGGAGGTCAGCGCAGTCATGACGGAGGCTCGCGCCGGGCTCGGCACGGTCCTGCTGATCTCGTCCATCACCGGCCGGTACGGCCCGGCGGGGACGGTAGCAGCGGCGGGGTCCGTGGGTTATGCCATCTGCGCCCCGATGGCGGCGACGCTGACAGACCGGTTCGGCCAGCACCGGGTACTGCGCCCGCAGGCAGCGGTCCTCGCGCCGAGCGCGGTGACGTTCCTGCTCTGCGCGCAGCTGCGCGCGCCCTTCTGGGCACTGCTGGCAAGCAGCGCGGTGGCAGGCGCTTCGATGCCATCGCTGGGTTCCAGGCTGCGGGCTCGGTGGAGCGCGCTCGTCACTGACTCACAGCGCCTGCATCACCGCGTTCGCGCTGGAGTCAGTTGCCGACGAAATAATCTTCGTCATCAGCAGGCTGGATAAGCTCGCAGCCGACAACGAGCACTTTGAGTTCTTCTGGTTCCCGCACGCCGAGGGCGTTCGCTTCAAGGAGCAGGAGTACGCAATGCCGCGGGGCGCGCTGGCTGACGTTCTCGGCGAGCTGTTCGACCGGCGGGACTGGCGCGTCAGCTTCCCGATCGAGGCCAGGATAGCGCCGCGGGACATTCCTGGCTGTCGACCGCCTGCGGCCGGGACAGCGCCCACGTCGCGATCCATGTCTTCCACGCCGCGCCGCACGAGCGGTACTTCGGCGACGTCGAAGCGATCATGAGGGTCGGTCGGCGGCAAGCCGCACTGGGGGAAGATGCATACGGCGGGCGCCCAGTACCTGCAGGACGTCTATCCGAAGTTCGCCGACTTCGTCGCCTTGCGCAATTTCCCCGATCCGGGGCGCAGGCTCGGAAATGCATATCTGCAACGCGTGCTGGGTAACGTCCAGAAGGCTGACTGAGGCTAAGGGACCTGAGCGCCTGGCGGGACAGGCAGTAAGGAGCCGACAGTGGAAATGCGCGGGGGCGCGCAAGAGGCCGACGGCCGTTGCCCTAGTCTCGCCAGTATGAGCCCGGAGGCAGGCCACGGTTCAGGCGACCGGACGCCGGATGGCTCCCCGGGCCAGAAGGCCGCGCCCGCACGCGGTGGCAGCGGCCGCGGCCGGCAGCCTTCGCTTCGCGGCGGAACCCCGGCACAGGGGCGGGCACTTGGCGCCCAGGGCCAGCAGACGGTCCGCAAACTGCTTGAGGCGGGACTGGCCGAATTCGACGAGCGCGGTTTTCAGGCGGCCCGGGTGGACGATGTGGTCCGCCGGGCAAAGACCTCGCACGGTACCTTTTATCTTTATTTCCTGAACAAGGATGACCTGTTCAGGGCGCTGCTGCGGGACGCCCTGCACGACATGGAACTCATTACCGGCGAGTTCCCCGTGGTGACCAGCGACGACGCGGGCCGCACGGCACTGCGGGCCTGGGTGCAGCGCTTCTGTGACACCTACGCCGCGCACGCCGCCGTGATCAGGATTCTCAGCCAGGCCGAGGTCATCGGCGAGGAAGTGTATGGCGACGGGCTGCAGCTCATGTTCCGGCTGGCCGAGGCCATCACCCGGGGAATGACGGCCGCTGGCACTAGCACTGGCGATCAGGGCAGCGGACTGGCCGAGCACGCCGAGCTGACCGCCCTTGCCTGCCTGATGATGCTCGAGCGGGTCAACTACCTGCTGAGCGTCGAAGTCCGGCTGCCCAGGGCCGAGATGGTGGACCGGCTGACCGCCATCATTTATGCCGCGTTCCATTCAGCCTGATGCTGGCGGCGGTCCGCCCGGGCCGTCGGCGCTGGCCCAGGCAACCGCATCGAGCGCGCGGCGCGCTGCCGGCACATCGTGGACCCGGAATACCCGGGCCCCTAGCCAGGCAGCGATTGCCAGCGCAGCCATTGTGCCCTCGCCCCGCTGGCTGGTCGGCAGATTCAGGGTCTCCCCCACGAAGTCCTTGTTCGACAGGGCCACGAGGACAGGCCAGCCGGTCGCGCAGATCTCGGGCAGCCGGCGCGTGATCTCCAGCGAGTGCCAGGTTGTCTTGCCGAAATCGTGTGCCGGGTCGATCAGGATGGCCTCCGGCGCCACCCCTGCCGAAACGGCCCGGTCAGCCTCCGCGCATACCGAGCCGACCACGTCTCGCACCACGTCGGCGTATGCCGGGCGCAGCGGGCCGGTGCGCGGCCGCAGGCCGCCCGTGTGCGCGCAGACCAGGCCGATGCCGTATCGCGCGGCGACTTGCGCCAGCTGCGGGTCGGCGCCGCCCCAGGGATCGTTCAGCAGGTCAGCGCCGCAGCCAGCGACCGCCGCACCGACCTCCGCCCGCCAGGTGTCGACGCTGATCACCACGTCCGGGTGACGGTCCCTGACCGCCGCCACCAGGCCTGCCACCCGGCGGATCTCCTCGGCGGCATCGATCTCCTCGCCGGGACCCGCTTTGACGCCGCCGATGTCCACGATGTCCGCGCCGGCCGCTACGGCCCGGCTGGCCGAGTCCAGCGCAGCACCGAATCCGTAGGTCGCGCCCCGATCGAAGAACGAGTCCGGCGTCCGGTTGACCACGGCCATGATCGCGTACGAGTCGGCCGGCCATTCCCGTCGGCCAAGTCGCAGCGTCCGTCGCGTCGTCACCGGCGCCAGGATAGGCGCATGAGCAGCGACGCTCGCGGCCCGGGCTGGGCCGGCTCGGCGAGATGAGGCCGGCCTGCCGCGCCTCGGGAGGCCGGCGTCGCTCGATGAGGAGCGGTTCGCCATTTGGCTGAGGTGCACCACGCTGGCGGCCAGGGCAGAATCGAATGGTGAGATTCCTAACCGACCCCGTCCACGAGCTGGCCTACAGCGATGTCTTCCTGGTGCCGAACCGGTCCTCGGTCACTTCCCGGCTCGACGTCGATCTGGCCACCTGCGACGGAAGCGCTACGACGATCCCGATCGTCGTGGCGAACATGACCGCGGTTGCGGGACGCAGGATGGCCGAGACTGTCGCCCGCCGCGGCGGCCTGGTCATCCTGCCGCAGGACATCCCGGTAGACGTCGTCGCCGACGTCATCAGCTGGGTCAAGGCACGCGATCTCGTCCATGACACCCCGCTGACGCTCGGCCCGGATGCCACCACCGGCCATGCGCTGAGCCTGCTGCCGAAACGAGCGCACGGGGCCGTCGTCGTGGTCCAGGACGGCCGGCCGGTCGGGATCGTCACCGAGGCCGACTGCCATGGGGTGGACCGATTCACCCAGTTGCGTCAGGTGATGTCCACGGAGCTGCTGATGCTGGCGGCGGGGACCGACCCCGAGCATGCCTTTAGCCTCCTGCATGAAGGGCGGCACCGGGTCGCTCCAGTGGTCGACGGCACTGGCCGCTGCGTGGGAATGCTCACCCGCACCGGCGCACTGCGCGCGACGCTCTACGAGCCGGCCGTCGACGCACGCGGCCGGCTGCGGATCGGCGTCGCGCTCGGCATTAACGGCGATGTCGCCGGCAAGGCCAAGCTGCTGCTTGATGCCGGCGCGGATCTGCTGGTGGTCGACACCGCGCATGGCCACCAGGACAAGATGCTCAACGCCCTGCGGGCGGTCCGGGAGCTCACGCCCTCGGTACCGGTGGCAGCCGGGAACGTGGTCACCGCAGCGGGCGTCGCCGACCTGGTGGCGGCAGGGGCCGACATCGTCAAGGTCGGCGTCGGTCCCGGCGCCATGTGCACGACCCGGATGATGACCGGAGTCGGCCGCCCGCAGTTCAGCGCCGTACTGGAGTGCGCAGCGGAGGCACGGCGGCTGGGCGCGCATGTCTGGGCAGACGGCGGCGTCCGTCATCCCAGGGACGTCGCGCTTGCGCTGGCGGCCGGCGCGTCCAGCGTGATGATCGGGTCCTGGTTCGCCGGTACCTGCGAGTCGCCGGGCGATGTGTTCCGCGACGCGGACGGCCGGCTGTACAAGGAGAGTTTCGGCATGGCGTCGGCCCGGGCGGTGCGGCTGCGCACCTCCGCGGACTCCCCGTTCGAGCGGGCCCGCAAGGAACTGTTCGAGGAGGGCATCTCCACCTCCCGGATGTACCTGGACCCGCAGCGGCCAGGAGTCGAGGACCTGATCGACGCGATCGTCGCCGGCCTGCGCAGTGCCTGCACCTACGCCGGCGCGAGCAGTCTGGACGAGCTGCACAAGCGGGCTGTTGTCGGGATTCAGGGCGCCGCGGGCTACACCGAGGGCATGCCCCTGCCCACCGGCTGGTAAGCACTGCCGTCGGGCTGGTAAGCACTGAAAAAGACGGCCAGCGCGGCGATGCGGCTGCGATATTGACCCGTCTCGCGCGCCGCAGTAGCGCTCTCGCCTACCTTGGTGCCATGACATCGCCGAGCGACCCTGCCGGGGCCGGCCTGCTGGGCGCCGGTAACCCGAGCGTCCTTGTGGTGGAGGACGACCAGGGAATCGCCACGCAGCTGGTCCGGGGACTCAGCCGGGGCGGTTACCGGGTGGACCACGTGGTCACCGGCAGCGAGGCACTGGCATGGGGAGAGGCCGACGTGGTGCTGCTCGACCTGGAACTGCCCGATGCCGACGGTGTGCAGATCTGCCGCAAGATCCGCGGGCGGTCAAGCGCGGCCATCATCGTCGTCACGGCCCACGGCGAGGAGGCCGACCGGGTCCTGGCCCTCGACGCTGGCGCCGACGACTACCTCGTCAAACCGTTCGGCCTGGCCGAGCTGCAGGCCAGGATCCGCGCTGTGCTGCGCCGCGTCCGGCCAGGCGGCGACGTTATCCGGCACGGACCGCTGACGGTGGATATCCGCACCCGCAAGGTCAGCGTCGCCGGGACAGAGGTGGCCCTCACGCCGAAGGAGTTCGACATCCTCGAGTGCCTGGCGCTGGATCCGGGCCGGGTTGTCAGCCGGCAGGAAATCCTGGAGACCGCCTGGGACTCGCACTGGTACGGGCCGACGAAGGTGCTCGACGTGCACGTCGCCGCGCTGCGCCGCAAGCTCGGCGTGCCCGGCCTGATCGAGACTGTCTACAGCCGCGGATTCCGGCTCGGCGAGGCCTAAATGACCCGCCGGATCGTGCTGACGGTCCTGGCTCTGATCACGGCCCTGCAGGGGATCATCGCGGTGCCGCTCGGGCTGATCACCGCCGGCCAGGACCGCCGGGATTTCCGCGACGAGACTCTGGCCGCAGCCACGACGCTCGCCAACGTCGCCGAGGAACGGCTAGGCGATCACAGCCACGGCCCGGCGCTGGCCAGGTCGATCGCGCAGCTGCAGCGCGGCGGCGATGAGGTATCCGTCTACGACAAGACGGGTGCCCGGATCGCCGGCACGGTGATTGCTCCCGATGCAGCGCCCGGCCAGGTGCGTGCGGCGCTGGCCGACCCTGCGACGGCGAGCTACCCGGCGGCGGGCAGGCTGCTCATCTTCACGCCCGTCACGCGCGACGGCGGCAGGACTACGGTCGGCGCCATCGCGTTGTCGCGCTCGACCGAGGTACTTGATCATCGTCTGGCGGTGCTGTGGGGATGGCTGGTGTCCGTGTCGATCGCGGGCCTGGCGGCAGCGGCGCTGATCGCCACTGCGCTGGCGCGCTGGGTGAACCGCCCGCTCGCCGCGCTGGAGACGGCGGCGCGCCAGCTGGGCAACGGGGCACTGGACACCCGCGCGGCGGCGAACAACGGCCCGAGCGAGGTCCGCAGGCTCGCGGCGAACTTCAACACCATGGCCGGGCGCCTGCAGGCCCTGCTGACCGGCCATCAGGCGATGATGGCCGACGTCTCTCACCAGCTCAGGACCCCGCTCGCCGCGCTGCGGCTGCGGCTCGACGTCCTGGCGCAAGACAGCGACAGCGCCGTCGCCGACGAGCTGGCCGGGGCGCAGGAGGAGATCGCCCGGCTCGCCAGGATGGTCAACGGGCTGCTGGCGGTCGCGCGGGCCGAGAACGTCACCACGCCGTCGGTGCAGGTCGCGGTCGATACCGTGACCAGCGACCGGGTCGCCGCGTGGCGGCCGGCCGCGGAAGAGCGAGAGATCATGCTGACCGCGACGGCCCTCGAGCCGGCGGTAGCCCGGCTGGGCGAGGGCCACCTGGAGCAGATCCTGGACAACCTGCTCGCGAACGCGCTCGACGCGGTGCCGGCGAGCGGCACCGTGCAGGTCGCCACCTCAGCCGCCGGGGACAGCATCCGCATCGTCGTAGCCGACGACGGGCCTGGCATGAGCCGCCAGCAGCTGCGGACTGCGTTCCGCCGATTCGCGAGCAGCACAACCGGGGGTACTGGTCTCGGCCTGGCGATCGTCGACCGGCTGGTGACCTCCAACGGCGGCTCCGCCGCGCTGTCCGACACGCCAGGCGGCGGCCTCACCGTGACCATCGAGCTGCCCGGCAGCCCCCGCGACCGCGGTCGGCGGCCGGGGACGGCGTCAGCCTGAGGGCAAATTCGCCGCCCTTTTTCATCCTCAGGTCGGACCCGTGTTTACCGGTTCTGAACGTTTCCTGAACCGATCCCGTGCAGGTAACCGGGCAGGCTAGTGATCGCGGAAATTCCGCTGCGGGCCATTCCGGGGGTGCTGGCTCGCAGCTGACCGCTACAAAGAACTCCCACCGAGCCAGAAGGGACATGCACGCATGCCATGGCCAGCTGATCGCGCGGCGGCACGGCGGGACGCCATGCTCGGGCGCACGCGCCGGGTATCTGTGTGGATCGCCGGCGGCGCCGCGGCGGCAACTCTGGGACTGGGCACCGCCTTCGCCCACGCGCTCCCCGGCCACGGCGCCCCGGCAACGAGCCGGACGTCGGCCTCCAGCACGTCCAGGCAGGCAGGCAGCGCCGGGCAGGGCGGTAGCGCCGGGCAGGCAGGTAACACAGTGGGCAGCCAGTCCGGGCAGGGCAGCCAGTCATCGCAGCTGCAGCAGCCGCAGCAGCCGCCCGCTCCCAGCCCGGCGCCGCCGCAGGCCGTCTCAGGAGGGTCGTGACCGAGATCTCGGGTCATCTGCAGAGCGCTGCCAGCGCCGGACCTAGCCCGCTGTGGTACGCGACCAGGGCCACCGGGGTGGTGGCCTTCGTCTTGCTAACCGGCACCGTCGTGCTCGGCGTCGCTGGCATTGCCAGGTTCACCGCGCCGGGATGGCCGCGGGTCATAACCAACGGGCTGCACCGCAACCTGTCGCTGCTTGCAGTCGGCTTCGTGGTGGCACATGTCCTGACCACAGCGGCGGACAGCTACACCCACATCAGCCTGATCTCCGCCGTGGTGCCGTTCAGCTCCAGCTACCGGCCGCTGTGGCTGAGCCTCGGCGCGATTGCCTTCGACATGCTGCTCGCGGTAGTAATTACCAGCCTGCTGCGCGACCGGCTCGGTTACCGGGCCTGGCGCGCGGTGCACTGGCTGGCCTATGCCTGCTGGCCGATCGCGCTGTGGCACGGCCTTGGAACCGGTACCGACAGCCGCCTGCCCCTGCTGCTGGGCCTCGATGCAGTGTGCGTCGCCGCCGTCCTGACGGCCGCCTTCTGGCGGCTGCGGCTGCAGGAGAACTCCCCCGGCAAGCTGGCCGCCCTGGCTGCCATCCCAGTGGGGGCGCTGGCGACGGCGCTGTTCGTGCTCGTCGGCCCGCTGCAGCCCGGCTGGGCGCGCCGCGCGGGCACCCCCGTCGCGCTGACCGGCGGGACCGCCGCCAGCTCGCCGGCCGCGGCGGGCTCGGGATCCGCGGTCGGCCAATCAGCAGCAGCGCTGCCCGCGAACGCGCCGTTCAGCGGGCAGGTAACCCGGACGCAGGGCCCTGGTGCGGACGAGGTAACGATCACAGTCAATTCCCGGACCGGCGGCTCGCGACCCGAGTACCTGCAGGTCATCTTGCACGGCAAGCCGGACGGTCCGGGCGTTGCCCTGTCCAGCGGCAGCGTGCGGATCGGGCCGACCAGCCCGCCGTCGAGCTATAGCGGCCCGGTCGTCGCACTCGATGGGCAGCAGCTTGTCGCCGACCTACGCGGACCGGGCGGGGTGGCGGAGCGCGCCGACATCTCGCTGGCTGTGCAGGGCAGCACGGCAACGGGTCAGATCAGCACGCAGCCGGGGGGCTCGTCATGAGCACGCGGCACGGGGTCCCCACGAACGGGGGCAGCACGCACGACGGCACGGCCGCCGCGACGACACGCCAGCTCGGCGCGAGCCGGCAGAGCGGAGTGCGGCTGACTGCAGGCTGGCGAGACAGCGCGGACGCCGCGGGACTACGTCAGCACACGGAGATCTACGGCCCGCTGCCGCGGCGGGGCAGCAGCCGGGATCGCGGAAAGCTTGCAGCGGCGGTCGCCGAGGCGGGACTCACCGGGCGGGGGGGCGCCGCCTTTCCCACCGGGACCAAGCTGAGGTCAGTCGCGGCACGCCGCGGCAGGGCAGTGGTCATCGCCAACGGCATGGAGGGCGAGCCAGCCAGCGAGAAGGACCGGGCACTGATGTCCCGCGCGCCGCATCTGGTGCTCGACGGCGCAGCGCTGGCGGCTGAGGCCGTCGGCGCTGACGTGGTCCATCTGTGCCTGCCGCGGTCCCGGCAGTGGCTCGTCGAGCTGATGACCGGCGCCATCGCCGAGCGGGAGCGAGCAGGCCAGGACGCGGTGGCGTTCGACGTGCACGAGCTACCGCACCACTACGTATCCGGCGAGGAGACCGCGCTGGTGCGCTGGCTGAACGGCGGCGAGGCCAAGCCGCTCGCCACGCCGCCGCGCCCGTTCGAGAAAGGGGTCGGCCGCCGCCCCACGCTGGTCGACAACGTCGAGACGCTCGCACACGTGGCGCTGATAGCGCGGTACGGGCCGGCCTGGTTCCGGCAGGCCGGCCTCCCGCACGCACCGGGCACGATGCTGGCGACGGTGTCGGGAGCGGTTGCCGAGCCCGGCGTCTACGAAATCGAGCTGGGCACGACGATCAGCGAGGTCCTGGCCCTGAGCGGCGCCAGCGGGCAGGCCAGCGACATCCTGCTCGGTGGCTACTTCGGCACGTGGCATGACATCGGCGCAGTGGCTGGCCTGCCGATCACGGCAAGCGACCTGCGGCGCGTCGGCGCGTCCCCCGGTGCCGGAGTCATCGCCGTGCTCCCCCCGGACGCCTGCGGACTTGCCGAGACCGCCAGGGTCCTGGCCTATCTGGCCAGCCAGAGTGCCGGTCAGTGCGGGCCCTGCGCCTTCGGCCTGCCAGCAATCGCCGACGACTTCGCCCAGCTCGTCTCGGGCCGGCCGCAGGGCCCGGTACTCGACCGGCTGGACCGCAGGTTCGCCGCGATCACCGGCCGCGGTGCCTGCCGCCACCCGGACGGCGCCACCCGGCTCGCCGCATCGGCGCTCGCGGCGTTCGCGGCTGACGCACATGCGCACGCCTCGCACCGGCCGTGCCGGTCGGGCCAGCACGGCCGCTCGCGCCCGGCGGTTCTGCCGATTCCGCGGCCAGCTGCCGGCGGCGTGTGGCAGTGACCCGGCAGCTCAGCCTCGATCCGACAGCCTGCGACGGGCATGCGCTGTGCGCGGATCTGCTGCCCGAGCTCATCGAGCTGGACGAGTGGGGTTACCCGATCCTGCTGGCCGATGAGGTCCCGGCCGGGCTGGACGCGCACGCCCGGCGGGCAGTCAAGGCCTGCCCGACCCTGGCCCTGCGGCTAGTGACCATGCACCGCGACAGGAGAACGGATCATCAGTGAGCGTGATCGACAAACCACGTCATCGCCTTCGGGCGGATAACACTGGCGGCGCCGCGGGCAACGAGCGGCTCACCGCCTTGACCGGAGCGGTACTGCTCGTGCTCTTTGCCGCGGAGGGCGTCACGATCCTGAGGCTGCGCGAGCTGCTGACTCTGCACTTCTTTCTCGGCATGCTGCTGCTCGGTCCGGTGGCACTGAAGATTGGCTCGACGAGCTATCGTTTCGCCCGTTACTACACCGGCTCATTGCCCTACGTGCGGAAGGGGCCGCCGGCTCCGCTGCTGCGCCTTCTCGGCCCGCTGGTCATGGTGACCTCGGTCGCGGTGCTGGGCACCGGGGTCGTGCTGGCGATCACCGGCCCGCAGGACGGGCCGTGGCTTTTCCTGCACAAGGCGTCGTTCGTGCTCTGGTTCGCCGTCATGACCATCCACGTCCTGTGGTACGCCCCCCGGCTGCCCAGGCTGCTCTCCAACGGGGCCGCCGACCGGACCGCACGCGTACTAGCGGGTACGCGAACACGCTTCTTGCTGCTGGCGGCAGCGCTCTCGGGCGGTCTCGTCCTGGCGGTGCTCACCTTCCGCCTGTCAGGGCGCTGGGGCGGCTGAGCCGTCAGGGCGCGGGAGCCAGGCTGCGGTCCGGGCCGCCGGGATCGCCGACCCCGCTCGGACTCTCCGCTACGGCAGCAGTACGCACCCAGCAGGCGATGCGGTCGAGCAGCGCGGGCTTGGCGCTGGTCTCGGCATGGCCGAAGCCGGGGATGATCCACAGTTCCTTAGGGTCACGCGCTGCGTCGTAAAGCTGCCGGGCGTGCTCGACGGGGAAGAATTCGTCCTGGTCGCCGTGCACGATCAGCAGCGGCGTCGGGGAGATCAGGGTCGCGGCCTCGTCCGGAGGCATCGGGACCGGATCCCAGCGGCCATCGCTGATCCTGGTATTCAGGAATTTCCTGGTGACCAGCCGACCGGCCCTGCGCTCTACCGCGAAGTGCACCCGCCGCATGGATTTCGTGCCCCGATAGTACCAGTGGCCGGGGCCGCTGACCGAGACCACCGCGTCGACGCCGCCGACGAGGCCGGCGTGCCGCAGCACGATCGACGCGCCCATGGAGAACCCGACCGTCGCGATCCGGCTGTAGCCGAGCTCCTGCGCATACGCGACCACGACATCGACGTCCTTGATCTCGCGGTCGCCCAGCGTGGACACCCCGCCTGACCGGCCGTGACCGCGAAAGTCGAACGTCACCACGCCGCCCACCCGGTTGAACCTCGTCGCGGCCCGCCACACCCACGGGCGCTGCCAGTTCTGCGTGAAGCCATGCGCCAGCACGATCGCCAGGCCGCTGTCACCGGGCAGATGCGCGACATCGATCGGCACGCCGTCCTCGGTCACGATGGTGCTGGCTTTCGTCACGGGCTTCGTCATGAACCTATTGTGCTGGACCACGGCCCGTGCTGGATCACTGCCACGCTCCCGACGGGCGCCCGGCCGCAGCGGGCGCCAGGCCGCGCCGCGGGCCTTCCCAGCCGGCGCCTGGCTGCGGCACTCTGGTGCTTGCCCTCGCGAGATCCGCCCCGGCAGCGCTGGATGCACCGGATGCCCGTGCTCGAGACTCTCCTCACCGCAATCCGCGCCGCCACGATCGAGGTAGTGGACCTTACCGCCCGGCTTGAGTCGTCGCCGCCGGTGCTCAGGCTGCCGGAGCCTTTTGGGAATACCGTGCCCGTTACGCTGCACGAGATCAGCCGCTACGACGACCGCGGCCCCGCCTGGTACTGGAATGACATCAGCACCGGCGAGCACACCGACACCCATTTCGACGCTCCGGTGCACTGGGTCACGGGCCGCGATGGCGAGGACGTCGCGCAGGTGCCCGTGACCCGGCTGATCGCGCCGGCCGTCGTGCTCGACTTCAGCAGCCAGGCCGCCGCTGATGCCGATTTCCTGCTCGAGGTCGACCACGTCAGGAAGTGCGAAGCCGAGCACGGGCCGCTCCCCGGCTGCGGCTGGCTGCTCTACCGCACGGGCTGGGACGCCAGGTCAGGCAGCCAGGAGGCCTTCCTGAACGCCAGCAAGAGCGGCCCGCACACGCCCGGCATCTCGGTGGACTGCGCGCGCTGGCTCGCGACCGAGGCGCCGGTGATCGGGCTCGGCGTGGAGACCGCGGGAACCGATGCGGGCACTGCGCACTCGTTCGACCCGCCGTTCCCGTGCCACTCATCGCTGCTCGGGGCCGGCAAGTACGGCCTTACCCAGCTGCAGAATCTGGCCAGGCTCCCGGCCACCGGGGCTGTGCTGATCGCGGGCCCGCCGCCGATCATCGGCGGCTCCGGCAGCCCGTGCCGGGCGCTGGCGCTGGCGCACTCCTGATGCTGGTCTGCGAAGCCGTCGGCGCGACGCTCGCCGGACTCGGCGTGGCCACTATGTTCGGCGTCGTCGGCAGCGGCAACTTCCACGTGACCAGTGCCCTGGTGGCCCAGGGAGCCCGGTATTTCGCTGCCCGGCACGAATGCGGCGCGGCCAGCATGGCCGACGGCTGGGCGCGGCTGGCCGGCAGGCCGGGCATCCTGTCCGTGCACCAGGGCCCCGGCCTGACCAACGCGCTGACCGGGATCACCGAGGCCGCCAAGATCCGGACGCCGATGCTGGTGCTGGCCGCCGACGTGGCAGCCGCCGCGGTACGGTCCAACTTCCGGATTGATGTCGCCGCCATGGTGGCGGGCGCGGGCGCCACGCCAGCACGGCTGCACTCCCCCGCGTTCGCCGTGGACGACACCGTGCGCGCCTACCGGATAGCCAGCTGCGAGCGGCGCACCGTCGTGCTCGCGCTGCCGCTGGACGTCCAGGCCGGCGACTGCACCCTGCCCGCGATCAGCCCCGTCGAGCCGCCGGGCCGGCCGTGCCCGCGGCCGCGGCGGTATCCGCGCTGGCCGATGCCCTGGCCCGGTCGGCCCGGCCGGTCTTCATCGCCGGACACGGCGCACGGACCGGCGGGGCCCGCCATCAGCTGGAGCGCCTGGCCGATGCCTGCGGCGCGCTGCTGGCCACGTCGGCAGCCGCCAAGGCCTGTTCCGCGGCAGTCCGTGGGATCTGGATGTCAGCGGCGGATTCGCCTCCCCGCTGGCAGCTGAGCTGATCCGCGGCGCCGACCTCGTCATCGGCTGGGGCTGCGCGCTCAACATGTGGACGCTGCGGCACGGCAGCCTGATCGGCGCCGACGCGACCGTCGCGCAGGTGGACTGCGACGCCCGGGCGATCGGCGCGCACCGGCCGGTGCACATCGCCGTGCCGGGCGATGTCCGGCTGACAGCCAGTGCAGCAGCCAGCCTGCTCGCCCAGCCGGGGCCCGGCAGGCCCTCAAGGCCCCCGGGGGCGGCCAGTCCGGTCCGGCCCGCCGGACCCGATGGCGGGCAGCCGGGCTGCCGGTCGGCGGAGCTGCGGGACCGGCTCGCGCACGGCGTCCGCTGGCTGGACGTGCGCTACCGCGACGAGGGCGACGGCGCCAGGGACGATCCCCGGACCCTCACGATCGCGCTGGATGACATCCTCCCGGCGGAGCGGATCGTGGCGGTGGACTCGGGGAGCTTCATGGGCTACCCGAGCATGTACCTGGCCGTTCCGGATGCCGACGGCTTCTGCATGACGCAGGCCTACCAGTCGATCGGGCTGGGACTGGCGTCGGCGATCGGGAGCGCGATCGCCCGGCCGGACCGGCTGACCGTCGCTGCCCCGGGCGACGGCGGCGCGCTGATGGGGATCAGCGAGCTCGAGACCGTGGTCAGGCTCGGCCTGCCGATGGTGATCGTGGTGTACGACGATGCGGCGTACGGCGCCGAGGTGCACCATTTCGGGCCGGGCGGACATCCGCTCGACACGGTCAGGTTCCCCGCCGCCGACATCGCGGCAATCGGGCGCGGCTTCGGCTGTGACGCGGTCACAGTGCGGGCCGCCGACGACCTGCGCCCAGTCCGGGACTGGCTGGTCGGGGCACGGCAGCGGCCGCTGCTCATCGACGCCAAGGTCAGCGCCGATCGCAGCTCCTGGTGGCTGGAGGAGGCCTTTCGCGGGCATTAGCGCACCGGCGCTCTAAGAGCAGATACGCAAAAAAGGGCGCCCGCGGAGGCCGAATCCGCGGGCGCCCTGCTCCTTCAGTTGGCGCGAATCAGTGCGGTCTCACTCGGTGAGCACCCTTCCCGGACCCAGCGGGTCGTTCTCGCTGTGAATCTTCGTTCCGTCTCCCGCACCCTCGACGCTGATTCCGGCGAGCGCGAGCTCCTGCTCCTCCTCCGGGTAGGCAACCTCGCCGTGCACTGCCAGGTCGCCGAGCATCTGCTCCTCGTCGCTCATCCGGAGCTTCGTGAACCGCCCGATGACCCACAAGATCGCGAACGTGACGAAGGCATCCCAGATGATGACGGTGAGCGCGGCCCCGGCCTGGATCAGCAGCTGCCGGGGGTGCCCGTAGAGCAAGCCGGCACCGGAGATGGACGGGTTCTTCCCGATGCCGAGATACTCGATCATCTTGGGGTCGGCGAGCAGGCCGACCAGCAGACCGCCGAGCAGCCCGGCGAAGCCGTGCGTGTAGACGACCCCGAGTGCATCGTCCACCTTGTTGAACGGCCAGACCTTCCGTGGCAGGTAGGCCCACAGGCTCCACACCACCGCGGAGCAGACCAGGCCGATGATGATCGCACCCACGCCGTTGACATAGCCTGCCGCCGGAGTAATGCCGACCAGGCCGCAGATCATGCCGTTGACGCCGCCGAGGAAGGTGGCCTTCTTCTCCTTGCCGAACGACATGTCCATGATGATCCACACCATCATGGCCACGGCCGTCGCGAGGTTGGTGTTGATCACCGCGGATGCCGCGTCAGCGCCGGCGAAGTACGGGTCGCCGCCGTTGAAGCCGTTCCAGCCGAGCCACAAGATACCCGCTCCGACCGCCACGAACAGCAGGTTGTTGGGTACTGCCCTCTCGCGGTCGCGCTGCAGCCGCGGCCCGACCATTGCCGCAGCCACGAAGCCGGAGACGCCGGCTGCCAGGTGGATGACGTAGCCGCCGCTGAAGTCCAGCGCGCCCTTCTGCGCCCAGAATCCGCCGCCCCAGAGCAGGAACGCGTTCACCGCATAGGCAAACGTGATCCACAGTGGCACGAATACCAGCCACACCTTGAATTTGATCCGCCCGAGCACGGCGCCGATGAACAGGATCGGCGTAATCGCGGCGAACACGAACTGGAAGTACACCAGCGACGACTCAGGGAACCTGAAGTTCGGCATCAGGCCATTGAGCAGCGGGATGCTCGCCTGCCCTTGCTCTCCCGCCTGCCCCACGACCTGGCCAGGCTCGCCAACGAACGAGCTGATCCATGGATGGCCGAAACCCATCTTGAAGGCCCACAGGACCCAGACGATGAGCGTCAGGCAGAACGTGCAAAATACCATAAGCATGGTATTTACCGCCCATTTTCGCTGCACGATTCCGCCGTACAGCACCGCGAGGGCGGGGATGCTCATCAGACCAACGAGCGTTGCAGCTGTCAGTTGCCAGGCGTTATCCCCGGAACTTAGCCAGTGCGCATAGGGAACCACTCTCCGCCTCCAGAGGCTGAAGCGAAGGGGTATGCCGGGGGAACTAGGCGGCGCCGACCAGCACGCTCCCAGCCGACCACTTCGTGTCGTCAGGATCGGTCTAGTTTTCCCATGTGCGAGTTTCGGGCGCGTTTCGTGGCTGTTACGGGGTCGGCAACAGGAGCAGGTGACTGGCTGCTCGTGTTAACTGGCTGTTTCCGCCGACCCGTTTTGCGAGGTTTGTGGTTGTCTGGAGACTGGCTTGGCTTCCGCGGGCGGGCTTCCGCGGGCGGGCGGGCCGCGGGCAGCCGCTCCGAGGCGAAAGGCGCTGGCGGCCTCTCGAGAGGCTGGGCTCGTTGTCCGGGCGCGAAGCCCGCACGACGCGGGCGCGAGCCCGGCGCGGCATGGTGCGGGGTGCGCGGCGGAAGCCTCAGCCGACTGCGGCCGAAGCACGAGATTCATCGAAATGTCACGGTCACGTAACAGTCTTGGCGCAGTGCCTTGAGCATTGGAAGCAGCGGACTTACGCTCCTGGCAGTTGCTTTGGTAAGCGCTTACCCTCAGCGTGCTGGCCACGCTGTCAGTGCCGGCCAAGGTCCTGCTGACCGGCGCGGAAGCCGGCCCGCTGGCCGTCCGGCTCGGCATCGTGCCGGCCATCGATGATGACCGCCTGATCGCCGAGGCAGTACGGGCCGCTGAGTTCTCCGATGTCGCAGTCGTGGTAGTGGGCTCGGCCGCGATGACCGAAAGCGAGGGCTTTGACCGGGCCACGCTCGCACTGCCGGGACGGCAGGACGAGCTGGTCCGCGCGGTTGCCGCGGTCTGTCCCCGGACAGTGGTCGTGGTCAATTCCGGCATGCCGATGCTCCTGCCGTGGGCCGCGGACGTGGCAGCGATCATCCAGGCGTGGCTGCCGGGCCAGGCGATGGGCGAGGCGCTTGCCGATGTCCTGCTGGGCGCGGCTGAGCCGGGCGGCAGGCTGCCGGTGACGCTGCCAGCGGCCGAGTCCGACTGCCCGGTCCTGCGCGCGATGCCGGTCGACGGCGTGCTGCGCTATAACGAGGGACTGCTGATCGGCTACCGCGGCTATGACCGGCAAGGCGTTACGCCGCAGTTCGCCTTCGGGCACGGGCTGGGCTACACCACCTGGGCATACGAGTCGCTGCGGGTCTCGGCTGGTGACCATGGTCCCGGCGGCGATCCGGAGCTGACGGTCACGGTCCGTAACACAGGCTCGCGGCCAGGAAAAGAGATCGTGCAGGCTTATCTCGCCGCGCCGCAGGGGGACGATGCGCGCCCGCTGCGCGTCCTGGCGGCGTTCGCGGCCGTCACTGTGGAGCCGGGCGAGGCGGCCGAGGTCACGCTGCGGGTGCCCGGCCGGGCATTCACCCGCTACGACGAGGACACCGGGACCTGGGTTCCGGTCCCCGGCCAGTTCACGGTCCACGTCGGCCGTTCCTCGCGCGACCTGCGGCTGACGCTGCCTGGCCCACCCGCTGAGCCTTCCGGCGCACAGGCGAGTCGCTGAGCTTTGCGGCGCCCGGATATCCGGGCCGCGAGTTCCGGGAAGTCCGGGACTCATGGCTCTGGCCGGCGGGCGACGAGTTCGACTTCAAAGATTTGATGGGCCTTCGGCCCCGCCCGCAGTGATGAAACTGGGTGCCAGAGTGGCTGCCGGCAGCCGCTGTTCGCCCGCGCGCCGACGCTGCGGGGCTCGGTGGACAACGCGGCGGCGGGGCGTCAGCCTGGTGGTGCGTGCGCCGTCTGCTGACGTCGGTTCGGCTTGGTCCGTTCGCGGGCGTTTCAAAGATTGACGTTGGAGCCCCTTTGCGGGTACCCCCGGTTGCCGCCTTGAGCGCGTGTCTCAGTCTCCCCTTGATCTGAGCGGGGCTCCGCAGCCGGCGCGCGTGCCGATGCCAGTGCGCTGCCCTGCCGGGACCGCCGGACGCCCGCGGGCGGCGGCGGCCCGTGAGCCAGGGGGAGGGCATGCAGTGCAGATCGTGTGTCCGCGCCCAGAAGATCGCCGGGGGTGCGGGACCTCACCCGGGCCAAGCTGGTCGGCTCGCGCACCAGCGAGATCCAAAGATGCCATATGAGGGGGGACCTCCCCGGCGTCAGTCGTAGCAGTATCTACGACATACGGGCTTAGGGAAACAAGGTCCCTGTCCCAGTTTCGGTAGGAGCTCGAGGAGGTCCCTCATGAGCATCGTAGGCGCGTTTGACGTGCATCGCCGCCAGCTGACGTCCGGGTATCTAGACACCGTGACCGGGGAGGTGAAGCGGGGCCGGGTGGTGCCGGCTGACCGGGAGCATCTGCGGGCCTGGCTGGCCCGGTTCGGCGGGCAGGAAGATGCGCATTTCGCGCTGGAGGGCTGCACCGGCTGGCGCTATGTGGTCGAGGAACTGGCGGCCGCGGGGATCACCCCGCACCTGGCCGAGCCGGCGGATACCGCGGCGCTGCGCGGCCGCAAGCGGCATGCCAAGACCGACAAGACCGACAGCCGGCATTTGCGGGTGCACCTGGCTGCCGGGGACCTGCCCGAGTGCTGGATCCCGCCGGCGCACGTGCTGGAGGCGCGCGCCACCGTCCGCCTGTATAAAGACCTGCTCGATGAGCGGGGCGGGTGGCATCAGCGGACCGCGGCGACCTTGTCCCGCCAGGGCGTCCCGGTGACCGCGAGCATGGCCACCGCGGCCGGCCGGGCCGCGGTCGCAGGCATGGACCTGCCGGCGGCCGGGCGGCAGGCCGTCGAGACCGGGCTGCGGCAGGCCGGCCGGCTGACCCGCGAGCTGGAGCCGCTGCGCCGCCAGCTGGACATGCTCTCGCGCCGCCAGCCGGGCTGCCGGGCGCTGCGCGCTACCCAGTTCGGCGTGGGCGCGGTCACCTCGGTGGCGATCCGGGCCGAGCTGGGCGACGTGCGCCGGTTCGCCAGCTCCAGCGATGTGGTCCGGCACACCGGGCTGGACATCACCGTGTACTCCTCCGACGGCAAGCGCTCGGCCGGGCACCTGTCCCGGCAGGGACCGCAGCTGCTGCGCTGGGCGCTATATGAATCAGCCAGGTGCGCCGCCCGCCCGGCGGCACCGGACTACGCCTGCTACACCGCGGCCCGGGACCGGCGCACCGGCGGGCTGGCCACCTTGTCGGTGGCCCGCAAGCTGGCCCGCCGCTGCTACCACACCCTGCGCGAGGTCGGCGAGGAGGCCCTGGCCCCGGCCGCGTGAGCCGCCCGCCCCGCCGCTGACGGCGCGCCCGTGAACCGATGAACCCGCGGCCGGCTCCTGCCACCAGCCTGCTGCCAGGACAACGCCCTGGTCAGCCTCCAAAGAATGAGCGGCCGCACCTTGCCCCGAGCCGGGGCACCCGATCACGCATCATGTCGCCGGAGCCAGGCATCGGCTCCGCGCACCGAGATAAGGCTGGGCGCCCGGCAACGGCGGGAACCGGCGAAACGCGAACCCCGCCCTCACTAGCCGAACGGAGACCCCCGCAGATGACCTGAGAACCCCAGATGCGCCCGTTTCCTCGCCGCGCCATCGTCGGGTCCGGACGGCCCGGCGTCAAGGTCGTTCGTCCGCGGGGCGCTCCACCTTGACCCCGTGCCATCCGCCCCCATAATCGGCAGCTATAGAGGAAACGGGCCAGAACTAATCACGCTCGCGGCCTTGACCCAGGGGCGTCCCTCATAGATAAGGCTGCAGAAGACGCTGGAGGACGCGGTATCAAGCTCGACTCGGTGGCCTCGGACATGATGGGCGTGTCCGGCCGCGCGATGATCGAGGCGCTGATCGACGGCGAGCGCCGCGGCAGGGTGCTGGCGGACCTGGCCCGCGGCGTGCTCCGCAGCAAGATCCCGGATTTGTCCATGGCGCTGACGGGCCGCTTCAATGACCACCACGCCCTGATGTGCCGGCTGCACCTGCGCCACGTCGACGAGCTGACCGAGCTGACCGGCACCGTGGACAAGCAGGCCGATGCGCTGATGTTCCCTTTCGCGGCGGAGCGTGACCTGCTGATGAGCATCCCGGGAATCGGCAGGCTCACCGCCGGCGTCATCATCTCCGAGATCGGCACGGATATGTCGTTCTTCCCCTCCGCCGACCACCCCGCCTCCCGGGCCGGGCTGGCCCCGGCCAGCAACGAATCCGGCGGCCGGCGGCGCCCGGCCGGCACCCGCCACGGCAACCAGCACCTGGCCAATGTCCTGATCGAGTCCGCCTGGTCCTGCTCCCGCACCAGGACCCGGCCCGGCGCCCAGTTCCACCGCCTGGTCCGCCGCTTCGGCGGGCACCGCAACTCGCGGGCGAAAAAGAAAGCGGCCGTGGCCGTCGCCCACACCCTCATCCTGATCATCTACTGCGTCCTCGACCGGCACCTGCCCTACGACGAGCTCGGCGAGGACTCCTGCACCAGGCGCCAGGACCCCGAACGCCATAAGGACAAGCTCATCGCCCGGCTCGGCTGCAAAGTCACCGTCGAGCCCGCCCAGGCCGCCTAACCCTAGCTAGGCGGACTCGACGTGGCGCTGCAGCTTGTTCATTCCTGCTAGCCAGCGGTCGGGGTCGGCGGCGCGGCCGGCGTACATCCCGGCTACCTCGGGATGCGGCAGGATCAGGAACCGCCCGTCGGCGACGGCTGCCAGCACCGCGTCGGCTACCGCTTCCGGCGGGATGACCGAATCACCCAGCACCTTCTCGGCCAGCGGATCGCTGCCGTCCAGCATCCCGGTTCGCACTCCTTGCGGGCAGATCGCCTGCACGGTGATGCCGCGGTGCCCGTACGTCATTGCCATCCACTCGGCGAAGCTGAGCGCCGCGTGCTTGGTGACCGAGTACGGCGCGGACCCGAGCATGGCCAGCAGCCCGGCAGCCGACACCGTGCAGATCAGGTGCCCGCTCCCCCGTTCCAGCCAGGGCCCGATCAGCAGCCGGGCGGCTCGGACATGCGCCATTACGTTGACCTGCCAGGAAGCCTCCCAGTCCGGCTCCGGGGCATCGGGGCCGCCGGTTCGGGCGATCCCCGCATTCGCGCAGAAGATATCGATCTGGCCGAGCGCGGTGGTGGCGGCGTCAATGAGCGCCGCGACCCCGGCCGAACTGGCCGCATCACCGGGGACCGGCGTGGCGCCGCAGGACGCGGCCACCTGCGCAGCCGCGGCGGCGCTGATGTCGTTGACCACGACCCTGGCGCCCTCGGCAGCGATCCTCCGGACCAGGGCAGCGCCGATGCCGCTGCCCCCGCCGGTCACCACAACACCGGCGTCGCGAACGTCTCGCATCAGGTCCCGGCCGCCGGCAAGTCGACGAGGCGGGCGAGCGAGGCGCGGTGCGCGTCCGCGGTGCCGAAGGCGATCGAGGCCGCCTTCGCCCGCTTCAGGTACAGGTGCGCCGGATGCTCCCAGGTAAAGCCGATGCCACCGTGCAGCTGCACGGTCTCCTGGCCTGCCTTGAGCGCGATGTCCGAGCAGGCGGCCTTGGCCAGGGCAACCGCGACCGCCACGTCGGGATCACCGGCCGCGAGGCACGCCGCCGCGTAGCGGGCGGCGGCGCGAGCCAGGGTCACGCCCACCCACAGGTCGGCGAGCCGGTGCTTGATCGCCTGGAAGGACCCGACCGGACGGCCGAACTGGCGCCGTTCCTTGACGTAGCCGACGGTCATCTCCAGGCACCGCTCGGCCAGGCCGAGCTGCTCGGAGGCGAGGATCGCCGCTCCGGCGGTCAGCGCCGCCGCGATCGCGGCGTCGGCGTCCCCGGCAGCGGCGATCTGCCGGGCGGGCACGTCGTCCAGGACCAGGTCAGCGAGCTGGCGGGTCGCATCCAGCGAGACAACCGGCGCCGCCGTGACACCGGGCTGCGCCGCCGATACCGCGTACAGCCCGAACGGGACGCCGTCAGCCGGAACCAGCAGCACGTCAGCCGGCAGTGCGTCGGCTACCCCGGCGACCGCGCCGGTCAGCCGGTAGATCCCGGCGGGATCGCCGTCGTGCGGCGCGCCGAGCCGGACGGTCAGGGCCGGGCGGCTGCCGGGCACCGACGCGAACGGGACAGCCAGCGCCGCCGTCACGGTCCCGGTGGCAACGCCGGGCAGCAGGTCATCGTCGGCCGCCGCCAGCAGCGCCGCCGTCGCGACTACCGCGCTGCCCAGATAAGGCACCGGAGCAACGGCCCGGCCCACCTCCTCGGCGACGACGGCCGCCTCGCGGTAGGAGGCCCCGGCCCCGCCGTGCTCCTCGGGCACGAGCAGGCCCGCGCAGCCGACGTCGGCCGCCAGGGCTCGCCAGAGCCCGGTGTCGTAAGGCTCGGCCGTCTCGGTCCTGGCCAGGACCTCGCGCCAGCCCGCCCGGTCGGCCAGCAGCGCGCGGACGGCGGCACGCAGCTCGGTTTCCGCCTCGCCGTAGAGCAGGTCAGGGGCCCCGGCCGGGGCGCTTTGCCGCTGCGCGGCACCGTGGTTTGCAGAGACACCGTGCTTTGCAGAGACAACGTGCTCCTGCGGGCCACCGCGCTCCTGCGAGACTTTAAGCTCGGCAGCTTCGGTCACCTCGGCAGATCCTTCCATGGCACGTCCTTGTCGACCCGGATCTCCGGCGGCAGCCCGAGTACCCGCTCGGCGACGATATTGCGCAGGATCTCTGACGTCCCGCCCTCAATCGAGTTGCCCCTGGACCGCAGGAAACGGTAGCCGGGATTGCGGCCGTAGAAGTCAGCACCCTCCGGCCTGCGCATCGTCCAGTCGTCATAACGCAGGCCCTCGGTGCCGGCCAGCTCCACCTCGAATTCGGAGATTTCCTGGTTCAGCCGGGCGAAGACCAGCTTGGCAGCCGACCCTTCCGGGCCCGGCTGACCCGCCGCGAGCTGCTGGCGCAGCCGCGATCCGGCCATCCTGGCGACCTCCGCGTCTGCCCACAGCCGCAGCAGCTGGTCATGCAGCCCGGCAGTGCGCCGCTCCGGATGCTCCCGCCAGGCCGCCGCCGCGGCGCCGATCATGCCGCCCTCCCTGGGCGTCGCTGCGCCGCCGATGGCGACCCGCTCGCTCATCAGCGTCGCCGTCGCGACCCGCCAGCCCTCGCCGACGCCGCCGATCCGGTCGGCGTCGGGAATCACAACGTCGGTCAGGAAGACCTCGTTGAACTCAGCCTCGCCGGTGAGCTGGCGCAGCGGCCTGACCTCGACGCCTGGCGCGGTCATGTCGACTGCGAAGTAGGTCATGCCCTTGTGCTTAGGCAGGTCCGGGTTGGTCCGGGTTACGAGCAGCGCCCGCCGGGCCACATGCGCCGACGACGTCCAGACCTTCTGCCCGGTCACCACCCACTGGTCGCCGCCCCGCACCGCACGGGTGGCGAGGCTCGCCAGGTCCGAGCCGGCGCCCGGCTCGCTGAACAGCTGGCACCAGATTTCCTCGCCGGTCCACAGCGGCCGCAGCCAGCGCTTATGCTGCTCGGCACTCCCGTAGGCGAGGATGGTGGGCGCGGCCATGCCCAGGCCTATCCCGTTTCGCTCCGGTCTATTAGCAGGTGCACCGGCGGCCGCGAACTCGGCGTCGACGACCGGCTGCAATGCACGGGAAATGCCCTGACCGCCCAGGCCTGCTGGATAATGCACCCACGCCAGGCCCGCGTCGAACCTGGCGCGCAGGAAGTCAAGCCGGTCCGCCGCGGCCGGGTCATGCGCGGCCAGGAACTCACGCACCTGGCCGCGCAGGTCGTCGGCGGTAACATCGCCGACCGGGCTTAGCACAGAGGGCCGCCCGCGACGTAAATCACCTGGCCGGAGACGAACCCGGCACCCTCGCTGGCCAGGAACGAGACCGCGTGCGCCACGTCCTCGGGCTGGCCCACGCGCCCCACCGGGGTCTGGTCGGCAACCATCTTCTGGAAGTCCTCGAAGTCCATCTTCATCCTGGCCGCGGTTGCCGCCGTCATGTCGGTGACGATGAAGCCCGGCGCCACGGCGTTGGCAGTGATGCCGAACTTGCCCAGCTCCTTCGCGAGCGTCTTGGTGAGGCCCTGCATGCCCGCCTTGGCGGCGGAGTAGTTGGCCTGGCCGCGGTTGCCGAGCGCCGAGGTGGACGACAGGTTGATGATCCGGCCGAACTTCTGGTCCACCATGTGCTTCTGGCTGGCCTTGGTCATCAGGAACGCGCCGCGCAGGTGCACCTGCATAACCGTGTCCCAGTCATCCACGCTCATCTTGAACAGCATGTTGTCGCGGAGCACGCCGGCATTGTTGACCAGCACCGCGGGCGGGCCCAGCTCGCTGGCGACTTTGTCGACTGCCGCCGCGACCTGGTCGGACTCGCTGACATCCGCGCCGACTGCGAGCGCCTTGCCGCCCGCCGCGGTAATCGCGTCGACGGTCGCGCTGCACATGTCCTCCTTCAGGTCGAGCACTGCGACTGCGAGTCCGTCGGCGGCCAGCCGGCTGGCTGTGGCCGCGCCGATGCCGCGACCGCCGCCCGTGACGATGGCGACCCGCTGCGTTGTGTCTGACATGTCTTCTCCTCCTGTTAGCGGTACTTACTCAGCTCGCGTCGCGCGAGCGAGCGCTTGTGCACCTCGTCGGGCCCGTCGGCAAACCGCAGGGTCCGCGCGCTGGCCCACAGCTGGGCCAGCGGGAAGTCCTGGCTGAGCCCGCCGGCGCCGTGCGCCTGGATGGCCTTGTCGATGACCCACTCGGCCATCGCCGGCGTGGCGATCTTGATTTCCTGAATCTCGGAATGGGCTCCCTTGTTGCCCACGGTATCCATCAGCCAGGCGGTCTTCAGTACCAGCAGCCTGGCCGATTCGATCCGGACCCTGGACTCGGCGATCCAGTCCTGTATGACGCCCTGCTCGGCGAGCGGCTTGCCGAACGCGGTGCGCTCGGTGACGCGCCGGCACATCAGCTCCAGTGCCCGCTCAGCCGCTCCGATCAGCCGCATGCAATGGTGAATCCGGCCGGGGCCGAGGCGGGCCTGGGCGATGGCAAAACCGTCGCCCTGGCCGGCGATGAGGTTCTCGGCCCGTACCCGCACGTCGCTGAACTCGATCTCGGCGTGGCCACCGTGGGTGCCGTCGGTGAAGCCGAAGACCCGGATCCCGCGCTGCACCGTCACGCCCGGCGTCTGCCGCGGCACGAGGATCATCGACTGCTGCCGGTGCCGGCCGGACTGCGGGTCGGTCTTGCCCATCACGATGAGGATCTCGCAGCGCGGGTCCATCGCGCCCGACGACCACCACTTCCGTCCGTTGATCACGAAGCTGTCGCCATCGCGCTCGATCCGGGTCGCGATGTTCGTGGCGTCCGAGGAGGCGACGTCGGGCTCGGTCATGCAGAACGCCGAGCGGATCTCGCCATCCAGCAGCGGCCGCAGCCACCGGGCCTGCTGCCGCGGGCTGCCGAACTCGGCGAGCAATTCCATGTTGCCGGTGTCCGGGGCGGCGCAATTCAGCGCCTGCGGAGCGATCTCCGGGCTGTGCCCGGAGATCTCCGCTAGCGGCGCGTACTGCAGGTTGGTCAGTCCCGCGCCCTCGGGATGGTGGGCGAGAAACAGGTTCCACAGGCCCTGGCTGCGTGCCTGCGCCTTCAGTTCCTCGATGACCGGCGGCCGCTCCCAGATCCGGCCCTCGGCTGCGGCATCCGCGACCTGCGCAGCAAAAACCTTTTCCGCAGGGTAAATATTGTCATCCATGAAGGACAGCAATTGGGTTCGGAGTTCTTCGGTGCGAGCGTCGAACTCGAAATCCATCTGCCGCCTCCTCGCAGTCCAGATAACACTACCTAACTACCTACCAGGCGGTATGGCCACCGCGCTAGGGTCTTCGGACGGTGCTGGTCGAGACCGGACTTGGCCGCAGAGATCTGTCCAGCCTCGGAACGACGCTCATGCACGAGCACGTGTTCGTACTGAGCGAGGGAGATTCGCCGCAACTATCCGGCCAGCTGGGACGAGGAGGCTGCGATCAGTGACGCGGCGCCAAGCTGACGCAGGCGACGCGGCGCGGGGTGACACGATCGTGGACCCGACGGTGCTGGGGCTGGGCCGCGACATCAGCCTCGCGCAGCGAGTCGCCAGCCCGCGGCGCTATTTCGGCGCTGAATCCTGACCTGGGAGCAGGAGCAGCTTGCCGGTAGTGCGCCGGGCGCCGAGATCGTCGTGTGCCCTGGCCGCCTCCGCCAGCGGGTACCTGCCGCCGATGCGGACCGCGAGCTGGCCGCGGCAGATCCAGCTGAACAGGTCGCCGGCCCGCTGCAGCAGCTCGGCGCGGCTGGCGATGTAGTGGACGAGTGTCGGCCGGGTGATGAACAGTGACCCGGCCGCGGCCAGCCGCTGCAGCTCGAACGGGGGCACCGGGCCGCTGGCCGCGCCGTACAGCACCATGCACCCGCGCGGGCGCAGCGCCTCCAGGCTGGCGTCAAAGGTTGCCTGGCCGACGCCGTCATAAACCACCGCGGCGCCCGATCCGCCGGTCATCTCCGCCGTCACCGCGGCGAAGTCCTGGTACCCGGTCACGTGATCGGCTCCGGCTGCCCTGGCGAGCTGCGTCTTGGCGTTGGCGGATGTGGTCGCGATGACGGTCCCGCCGCGCATCTTGACCATCTGGGTGAGCAGCAGGCCCACGCCGCCCGCTGCCGCGTGCACCACCACGGGATCGCCCGGCGCCACCGGGTAGGTGCTGCGGCTCAGGTAGTGGGCGGTCATCCCCTGCAGCATGACGGCGGCCGCGACCTCGAGCTCGACGCCGCCCGGAACGGGAACGGCGCGGTCGGCGGGGATGACGGCCTGCTCCGCGTAACTGCCTGGCACGCCGGTCCAGGCAACGCGGTCACCCGCCGCGAAGCCGGGCACCTCAAGGCCGGCCGCCGTTACCGTCCCGGCCCCTTCGGCGCCGGGGACGTAGGGCACGCCGCCGCCGTACGGCGGCCTGCCCTCCCGCTGGTAGATGTCCATGAAGTTGACCCCGGACGCGGCGACATCGACCAGGAGCTGGCCGGGGCCGGGCCTCGGGGCCGGCCAGTCACTCACCTGCAGGACTTCGGGACCGCCATGCTTGTCGACCACAACTGCGCGCATGGGGTCATTCTCGCCTGCTCGGACGACTGCCGGACGGTCAGGGAGCGATTGCGATCACACTGGCACCGATGCCGGCCCTGATGGGCGCACCCGTGGCGGCGCTACCCGTGACGGCACCGGCCGGCAGTGCCAGCGGCACGATCGCGGCTGCGCGGGTCACGATGATGGCGACGGCGAATCGGCCCGATCTGATCATGATAATGATGCCTCCGCAGTCCCGCTGGGCATCTTAATGCATCGGTAGCCGATACAGTAAGCAACAGGCGCGACGCCCGGAGGGACTGCCATGGACCTGCAGCGCTGGCTGAGCAGCGGCGTCGAGGCGATCAGGACCTGGGAGGCGTCCTTCGCGCCGTTCGACCCTGACCCGGCACTGAACATCAGCGACGAGCAGTTCGCCGCCGTCTTCAGCGAGTTCACCGGCCGGCTGCGGGAAAACTACCCGTTCTTCCATCCGTCTTACGCCGGCCAGATGCTCAGGCCGCCGCACCCCGCCGCCGTGGTCGGCTACCTCACGGCCATGCTCATCAACCCGAATAACCATGCGCTCGATGGCGGGCCGGCCACCGCGCGGATGGAGAAGGAGGTCATCGCGCGGCTCGCGCAGATGTTCGGCCTGGACACCCACCTGGGTCATCTGACCACCAGCGGCACGATCGCCAACCTCGAGGCGCTCTACGTTGCGCGCGAGCTGCATCCCGGCCGGGGCGTCGCCTTCGCCGCGGAGGCGCACTACACGCACAGCCGGATGTGCGGGGTGCTCGGAGTGGTGGGAACAGCGGTCGAGGCCGACGCCGCGGGCCGGCTGGACATTTCCGCCCTGGACGCACTGCTGGCCACCGGGCGGATCGGGACCGTCGTCGCGACGGCGGGCACCACCGGCCTCGGCGCCGTCGACCCGGTGCACGAGATACTGGCCGTGGCCCGCAGGCACGGCGTCCGAGTGCATGTGGATGCCGCCTACGGCGGCTTCTTCACGCTGCTGGCGGGGCAGGGCGACCGCGCCGGCCTTGATCCGGCGCCGTGGCGGGCGATCTCCCAGTGCGACTCAGTCGCCGTCGACCCGCACAAGCACGGCCTGCAGCCCTACGGCTGCGGCGCCGTGCTGTTCCGGGATCCGTCGGTGGGCCGCTTCTACCTGCATGACTCGCCCTACACCTACTTCACCTGCGGTGAGCTGCACCTCGGCGAGATCAGCCTCGAGTGCTCACGGGCCGGGGCCGCAGCGGCCGCGCTGTGGCTGACCTTCCGGCTGCTGCCGCCCGAGCCGGCGGGCCTCGGCCAGGTGCTGGCGGCATGCCGGCGAGCCGCGCTGGACTGGTCGGAGCTGATCACGGGCTCGGCCAGCCTGGAGCTTTACCAGCGCCCCGACCTCGACATCGTCAGCTATTTCCCGGCCACTGACCCGCCCAGCCTGTCGGCCATCGACCAGGCCTGCGCCCGTATGCTGACCGCCGGGATGACCGACGCGTCGGACCCGGTGTTCCTCAGCGCGCTGCGGGTGCCGGCTGCCGCGTTCGCCCGCCGCCATCGCGGCGTCGAAGCGGACCAGGACGCGACGCGCATCCTGCGCAGCGTGCTGATGAAGCCGGAGCAGCAGCGTTATGTGCCCGTGTTGCATGCCCGGCTCGAGCGGCTTGCCCGGCCCTGATCAGGCCGGGCGATGACGTCCAGGAACACATCGACGAGCCGGTGCGCGCGGATCGCGGCACCGGCCTGCACGTCCCTGGTCTGGGCCATCAGCTCCGCCGGGCTGATGCCCGCTTTGGCGAGGTCGGCCTCGCCGCCGTTGTCGAGCCAGCATTGCAGCACGGCCGGCGTTACCTCGGGATGGAACTGCACGGCGAGCGCGTTCCCTGCGGTGAAGGCCTGCGGCGCGACGGCAGTACGCGCGAGAGTCCGCGCCCCGGCCGGCGGGCTCCAGCTGTCGTAGTGATACTCCAGCCACGGTCCCGGCTCGATCAGTGCCGGGACCTCGGTCTCAATCTGCTGCCAGCCGATCTCCGGCTGACTCGCGGCCGTCACGTTACCGCCGAGCGCCCGCGCAAGAGCCTGGCCGCCAAAACAGATCCCGAGAACTGGGATCCCGCGCCGGCAGGCCGCGCGCAGCAGGTCAAGTTCGGGTTCCAGCCAGCTGCCGATCAGCGCCCGGTCGTACACCGACCAGATCGCGCCGAGCGGCACGACCACGTCGAATGCGCCGGGGTCGGGGAAGCTGACCTGCACGCCCGGATCGTCATAGCGGCCCTGCGGCACGACGATGAACTCCGTCACGTCGTAGCCGCGCTGGCTGAAGCGCTCCCCCACCAGGCCAGTGGGGGAACAGTGGTCATGTTCGATGAAGAGCACCCGCACGATCTCTCCCGTTGCTGTCCGCGGGCTGCCGCCCACCTCTACTTCAGCAGTAACGCGGCGATCCGGCTACTTCAGCAGCAGGCGGCTGATCCGGCGGCCGGCCAGGGCCAGGCCTGCCAGCCCCATGGCGGCCAGGTACAGCACGTTCCAGGCCGCGCTCGGCGTGATCCCGCCCAGGGTCAGGGCGCGCATCAGGGACACGCCCTGGAACAGCGGCGTGCACTCGACCACGATCTGGACCGGCCGCGGGTAGACGCTCAGCGGATAGAAGGTCGTCGAGAACAGGAACATCGGCAGGGTGGCCAGGGTCACGAACTCGAAGTGCTGCCAGCTGGTCATGAACGTGGTCGCGGCCATCCCGGCACCGGCGAAGGCAAAGCCGATCAGCAGGGCGGCCGGCAGCGCCGCGACCGACCACACCGAATGGACCAGTCCCATCGCCAGCATGACCACCATGAACGCCGACGCATACAGGCCGCCGCGGATCAGCGCCCAGCCGACCTCGCCGAGTGCCACGTCGCCGGATCGCATCGGCGTGGACAGCGCCGAGTCGTAGAGCTTGGCGTACTTCAGCCGGAAGAACACGTTGAAGGTGGAGTCAAAGACGGCACCGTTCATCGACGACGTCGCAAGCAGCGCCGGGGCCACGAAGCTGGTGAAGCCCACCAGCTGGCCGTCCGGGCCGGCCACCTTGCCGACGAGGGCGCCGAGGCCAACCCCGATCGACAGCAGGTAAAACAGCGGCTCGAATACGCCGGAAACCAGGATGACCCAGGAATGCCGGTAGGCACGGGCGTGCCGCTCGATCAGGTGCATGCTGCCGCGGCCGCCGAGACCGCCGCGGCGGGCCAGCAGCATCGGCGCCGGCAGGATCCGCAAGGGCAGCCGCCGCAGGGCGGGCGCGGTCACCGGCCAGCGCCGCCCTGGCCAGCGCCGCCCTGGCCAGCGGGCCGCTCAGACATAGAGCCGCCGCCGGTACGTGCGGCTTCCCACCGCGAGACCGATCGCGGCGAGGGCCGCCAGGTACCCGATGTGCAGCACCGCGCCGCCCGCGCTGACGCTGCCCAGGCTGAGCGACCTGCAGAGTGCCACGCCATTCCACAGCGGGGTGGCGTAGGCGACCGGGCGGATCCAGGCCGGCAGCTGGGTGACGGGGAAGAACGTGCCGGAAAACAGGAACAGCGGAATCATCCCGAACCGGAACAGCATCGCGAACGACTGATCTCTTGTTCTGGTCACCGCGTAGGCCTCGATCGGCGCGGCGAAGGCCAGGCCGGTCAGGACCCCGACCGGGATGGTGGCCAGCACCCAGGCTGACCGCGCCGCGCCGAAGGCGGTCATGACCACCAGGAATATGGCGCAGTTCATCGCCAGCCGCATGGTGGTGAACATCAGGTGCCCGTGGAACAGGTCGGCTGGCCGCAGCGGGGTGGCAGCCGCGGCCTGATAGGTCTTCAGCCACTTCACCGACGCCAGGACCGGGTAGGTCGACTCGCCCACGGCGGTCTGCATGGCGGTGGCTGCGAGCAGCCCGGGGGCCAGGAACGCCAGGTAGCTCACGCCGCCGAGGCTAGCTGTCCCGTGCGCGTCCACCAGCGTGCCGAGGCCGAGGCCCATCGCCCCGAGATAGAGCACCGGGTTCAGGACACTGGAGTAGATCGAGCCGCGCCAGGTGCGCCGGTAATTGACCAGCCAGAAGCGAAACTCGCGCACCGCCATCGACCACGGGCCAGCCGGGCCGGCGGGCGGACCCGCCGATCCGGCCGCGGGATCCGGGGACTGCCCCCGCGCTAGCACCGGCTGGGCCATCAGTCCTCCAGCCGCCTGCCGGTCAGGCGAAGGAACACATCCTCCAGCGTGCTGCGGCGCACGAGCGAGGTCAGCGGCTCCAGGCCGATGCCGCGGACGGCGGCAAGGGCGACATCCCCGTCCGGGACATAGAGCAGGATCCGGTCGGCGAGCACCTCCCGGCGGTCGGCGGCCACGTCGGCGAGTTTCTCCGCTGCCTGGTCATGCTCGGACGGCCGGAAGCGGAGCTCCAGCACCTCCGGCGTGGAGTATGTGGCGATCAGCTCGCGCGGCGATCCCTCGGCCGCGACCTTGGCGCGGTCCATCACCACAAGCCGGTCGCAGAGCTGCTCAGCCTCGTCCATGTAGTGGGTGGTGAGCACCAGCGTGACGCCCTGCTGCTTGAGCCGGAACAGCCGATCCCAGACGACATGCCTGGCCTGCGGGTCCAGGCCGGTGGTGGGCTCGTCCAGCAGCAGCACCTCCGGCTCGTTGATCAGCGAGCGGGCGATCGTCAGGCGGCGCTTCATCCCGCCGGAAAGCGGCTCCACCTGGTCGTCCGCCCGGTCTGCCAGCTGCACGAAGTCCAGCAGCAGGCTCGTCCGAGCCGCGATGACATCGCGTGGGAGGCCAAAATAGCGTCCGTATACGAGCAGATTCTCCCGCACGGTAAGCTCGACGTCGAGCGTGTCCTCCTGCGGGACCACGCCGAGCCTGGACCTGATGGCCGGCCCATCGGTCACCGGGTCCATGCCGAGGATGGAGAGCTTTCCGCCGGTGGGCGGGGAGACGCATCCGATCATGCGCATGGTCGACGACTTCCCGGCGCCGTTGGGGCCGAGGAAGCCGAAGGCCTCGCCGCGGCGCAGCTCGAAGCCGATCCCGTCCACCGCGGTGAAGTCGCCGAACTTCTTCGTCAGGCCGGTGGCGCTGATGAGGATGTCGGGATCGGGCACGCCCGCGACACTACCTCCCGCGGCTGACGCTGCCGAACGGATAATTCCGTCCGTCCGGCAGCGGGCGGCCGCGGCGTAGCGGGGCCTGCCGTATGACACGCCGCGGGCCAGTTGCGCCCTGTGCGGCTCAGGGCCGGGCTGCTAGCGGTAACCTCGCAGGCACCGGCCCGTTGCGCCGGCGACGGGACGAGGACGCCGGAAAACGAGCGAGAAGGAAGGTCGCCCAGGTGAGCATGGTCCGGGAGCTGTACTTTCGGTACCGGCTGCTGATCCACGAGGGCGCAAAGTTCGGCGTCGTCGGTGCAATCGGATTCGTCGTCACCGACGGCGGCACCAATCTGCTGCGCGCCCATCCCGGCATGGACTGGCTCGAGGCGAATGCGATCGCCACGGTTGTGGCCATCGCAGTGACGTTCCTGGGCAGCCGCTACTGGACGTTCCGGCACCGCGAGCGCACCGGCATGGGCCGCGAGACCGTGCTGTTCTTCCTGCTTGCGGGGATCGGGCTGCTCATCCAGCTGGCCTGCCTCGGATTCACCACGCATGTGCTCGGCGAGACCGGCAAGCTTCCCGCGAACACCGCGCTGATCCTCGGCATCGCGCTCGCGACGCTGTTCAGGTTCTGGTCCTACCGCAAATGGGTGTGGACCGCGCCGCAGGAACCACCGGCTGTCGCCGCGCTCGGCGGCCAGGAGGTACCGGATCCGGCCGCGCCCGGATCCTCAGCACCCGGCCAGGCCGGCGGGTCGCTGCAGGATGAGGTCGGGCGCTCCCGTTAGGAATGAATGGTGACTAAGCCGTCGGCGCCGCGAAGGCCGGTCGGGTGAGCACGCTCCGCGGGCTTTACCTGCGGTTCCGGCATCTGATTCATGAGGGCGCGAAGTTCGGCGTTGTCGGTCTGGCCGGAGTCGTCATCGTTCTCGTAGGTGCCGACGTGCTGCGTTTTGACGTCGGCCTGGGAAAGTACATCGCGATCACGATTGCGACCGTTGTCGCCACGGCCGCGACGTTCGTCGGCAACCGCTACTGGACGTTCCGGCATCGCGCGCGACGCGGGACCGGGCGCGAGACCGTGCTGTTCTTCGCACTCAACGGCGTCGGCTTGCTCATTCAGTACGCGTGCATCGGGTTCGTCCAGGACGCCCTGGGCCTGCCCGGCAAGTTCTGGTACACGGCTGCGAATCTTCTGGGCATCGCGATCGGGACGGTTTTCCGGTTCTGGTCCTACCGCAAGTGGGTGTGGCACGCACCAGCGGCGCAGGCCCTGCCGGACGGGCTCGGGGGCCGCCAGCTCGTCGCCATGTCGGCCCCGGTGCCGGTCGATGGCCTGGCTGCTCCGCTGATCTCCGGCGCGGCGGTGCCGCCGGGCTGGACCGGACCCAAGCATGCTCGCCCCGGCCAGCTCAGCGCACCAGACGCAAGGACGGTCAGCATTCCCGACGAGCCGCACTAGCAGGTCCGGCGGGCCAGCCGGCACCTGCACGGCTCAGGCGCTGCAGCCCTGGCCGGCGTTCGCGACGAGAGTGGAGACCGGGATCCTGAGCGCGGCGCTGGCCTGGTCCTGGGTCAGCGCGCCGGTTGCCACGAGCCTCCCCAGCACATGTTCCTCACGGGCCCGTGCCCGCGCGGGGTAGGTCAGCGGGTCGTCCGCCGAGGGACCCTGCACAAGGCCGGCCATCAGTGCCGCCTGCGGCCAGGACAGGCTAGCAGGGCTGGTGCCGAAGTAACCGCAGCTGGCGTCCTGCAGGCCGTAGAAGCCGTGGCCGAAGTAGACCACGCCGACGTACATCTGCAGGATCTGCTGTGCGCTGTAGCTGAACCTCAGCTTGACCGCCAGCGCGACCTGCTCCAGCTCGACGGCGGCGCCCGCGCGGTCCTGGGTATACAGCACCTTCGCGAGCTGCTGGTAGAGCGTCGCGCCCCCCTGGTCACCGCGGCCGTCCAGGTGGGCCACGATGACCCTGACGATGGCGATCGGATCCACGCCAGGCTCCTCGGTGAACCGGTGATCCTCAGTGGCCTCCAGCGCGGCGGCGAACCGGTCCGGCACCGGCGGGCCCAGATCGGCGGCGTGGTGCGCGAGATTCTGGGCACGGACCAGGGCGCCCGCATTGCTGACTGAGGGCGTGAGCAGCAGCAGGGCGCCGAACGCGACTGCGCCCAGCAGGACAAGCACGACGACGAGACTTACCAGGGAGGCCAGGAACCCGCGCCAGCGGCTGCGCGGCCGTCTGGGCGATGACCTGCCCCGGCCCGGTGACGCTGGCGGCGGCCCGGCCGGGCGGCGTGCTCGCAGCGGAATGGTCCGGCCGGATTTCCCCGGATCCTCGCCTCCTGGTTGCCACACTGCCTGTGCTCCGCCCGTTTCGGAAGTAGCGTCCTGGTAGCGGGCAGGCTCACCCGCCCGGGCGAGGACTCTGGCCGTTCGATCAGCTGCTCGCATCTGGCCGTTCACATCAGACCGCTCGCGTGGCCGTTCACATCTGGCCGTTCACCATTCGACAGTGCCAACGATTGGCGCCTGATACTAGTGCCACCCGCCGGAGGCGATCTCAGGCGCAGGCCGCCGAGCAGGAGGCCGGTGAAGTACTCGCGACCTGGCGGGCTCAGCGGGCGGAGTTTGGGGCGCTGTGCCTGGCTGGGCGGCCCCGCTACGCGTCCGGGTCGCCCGGAACCCCCAGCAGGCCGCGATTCCCCACGGAGTAGGGACGTCTGCCCACTTGGACCTGCCAGCCGTCCTTTTTGTATGTTGTGGTCTTGACCTGAATTCGCTTAATTCCGTCCAGGCATGGAGGGGCATGGAGACCAGCAGGTCGTAAACCGCCGGCTGCAGCCGGTTGATTTCGGGCTTCAGGCCGGGGGGCACCTCGGTCGCCTCCGGGGGGCTGCATCCGGCTCAGGTCCAGGCCAAGACGCGTGGCGTGCGCCTTGACTCGCGTGCGCTCGGCTGCGCTGCCACCAAGCCCGAGCTCCGACAGCAGCTCGCGCCAGGAATACGCATCAGCGACGGATCGCTTGAGCTGTGCGTCCGACCAGCGCCGCTGACCAGTGAAGTGAGAGGTATCGAGGCCGAGAAGGATGACATGACGCTTGACGAAGCGAATGGCCCCAGCGGAGGTCGCGCATAGGCCGAGTTCGCGCATGACACCGCGCCACGAATGCGACACCGCTACCGTGGCAATTAACTGAGAGTCGGACCAGGTACGTTTGTCAGGAGGGTCTTCCGCCATAAGAAGAAGCTAACAACTGCATCTGACAAAATAGCCGTCATTAAATCTGGCGAAGCCTTTCCTTTAGTCGGGACGAGCGGATTTGAACCGCTGTTCTCCTGACCCCCAGTCAGGCGCCTTAACCAAGCTGGGCCACGTCCCGGCCATCCTTACGGACGCTCAAATGATAGCGCACCTAGCCACGCTCCGAGGTGGACGGCCGGCTGAGATGGCCGTCCGCGCAATGTTGATCCACGGGCCGACGCCGCAGGTGTCTCTGCGGACAGGACAGCGGTCCAGGCCGAAGGCACGCAACGGTTAGCGAGTCAGCAGCTAGCCCAGGGCGCCATCGGCGCCCTCCCGTTCAGCTGTGGCTAGCCTCGATCTTCGTGCCGCTCGCGCTCGCCGTACTCGCGCTCCGGTCCCGTCGCTAGTCCTCGGTCTGGTCGTCCACCTCGGCACCAGGAGCGTTGTGCTTTACCGACTCGATGCCTTCCAGCGCTGACTGCTTGCGCTCATAGGCCTCGCTGGTAGCGATCACCTGACCGTTGCCGGCGACAAGGTTGAAATGAAACTTGCCGCTAGCGCCCTTCTTCAGCACGAACTTGCCAGCCATGTTGCCTCCCCCGCTGAACGCCTCCCGGCGTTAACAGTGCCACCCCATCAAGGCAGGGACACAGGCACCCACGCTGCCCGCGATGACTATGTGACCCGCGGTAGCGGTTGGCAAACCTCCGTGCCAGCGCTCGCGGACCAGCCGAGTCCCGCTGCACCCGGGCGGTGTCGGCCGCCGTCATCTCCTTTGCCAGCGACGCGAACTGGACCTACGATGCCAGCTGGCTGCCCAGCCGCCTTCTGCCTTGATGCCGCGGAAGCGGCCTGAGTCCGTGGCTTGCTGCTGCCCGGAGGCATGCGGCACCTGGCAAGAGCGATTCGGCAGCGTCTTGGGCCCGATCGTCACCGGCTCGAACAAGATCGCGTGCCGAGGATCCATGCGACGCCTTCCCGCCGCGCCGGGACTTTGCCCGTCAGCATCGCACTGCGCGCAGTGCACAGCAGTCCCGCCAGTGAGATTCCGGCCCGGCCAGGGTCGCGCGCGCCGCCTCGTATCAGGCTGAGGCGACGAGACGGAGCGGCCACCGTCTTGGCAGCGTCGCGCTTGGCGACTTCCTCTCGCACGATCGGGATGACATGCCGGCCGATATCGATGGCATCAGCGAGCGGGCCGGACAATGTCGCGGCCGCCGCGCTTGGCGACCTCGATCACCGCATCCCCGATACCGCGTTAATGCCGCCTCGTTCCGGGATGACCCCGAAAGAGAACTCGCCGCGCACCGGCACGTCATCGACGATGAGTTCCTCCGTCTCGTCGAGGAAGACGGTGACACCGCCGTCGCCGGTCGACCAAGCCCCCGGCGCGTCAGCAAGCCGCTGCGCCTCGGCGCTCAGCCAGTGCAGCCCGGTGATCGCGAGAAATCCATGCGCGTCGGCCAGGGCCATCTCGTGCTGCCGGTGCCACCGTGCCCAGTCCTCGCTGAAGGCCGCCCTGTCGATGTCCTGAACGGTCACGTCTCCTCCTCGCCCGAAAGGCCTGCCGACGCCGATCCCGCACGCGACCGCGATGTCGTCTATCGCGATAGGAGTAACAGGTATTATCGAGCAGCCGCCGGCCTTATTCCCCGGACTGAACGCGGCGCGGGCCGGACAAGGCCGCCCTCCGATCCAGCGTCGGCCCGGCCAGGCGGGGCATAGCCTGATCCGGTCACGTAGCCGCGTCCCGCCGCGGCCGCAACTGAGGCACGTCCGTTCGAGCAACCCGGAGGGCCTGGCATGTGGGTTACTATCCGGGTCCGGCCGGGGTCCGCGCGCACCAGCGTCGGCGGACAGCATGACGGCGCCCTGGTTGTCCGGGTGAGCGCTCGTGCCGTCGACGGCCAGGCCACGGAGGCCGCCCTGGCGGCCGTTGCCGCCGCATTCGGCGTGCGGCGCCGCCACGTAACGCTGGTCAGCGGCGCCACCAGCCGAACCAAGGTGATCGACGTCGACGGCGCCGAGCAATCCGTCCTCGACGATCTGCGCGGCGAGTAACCGCGGGCCTGCCAGTCCGATGCGACCGGCAGCCGGCCGTCGACCAGCCGTCGAGACGCGGGCGGCGAGCGGCCATGCCATGATCAGTCAGGACGCTCCCGTCAGGACTGCCAGGCTGGCGGTCATCGTGCTGGCGGAACCGCCGGCCCGAGAACCCCAGCGCGGAGGACCGCAGATGGCCAAGACTCCCGAGCTGGGCAGCGCCGCTCCCGACTTCACGCCGCCCGGCGTGCACCTGACGGCGGGCGAAGCCACCCGAGCGGAGTACACGCTCTCCGCGCAGCGCGGCAGGCCGCTGGTGCTGGCGTTCTATCCCGGCGACGAAACCGCGGCCTGCACTCGGCAACTGTGCTCCTGCATCTCCGGCTTCGAGAGCTTTGACAACCTCGGGGCTGTCGTCTGGGGCCTCAACCCGCAGGACGTGGACAGCCACGAGCGGTTCGCCCGCAAGCGTGACCTCAAGATGCCGCTGCTGGCCGACACCGGCCTCGCGGTGAGCAGGCAATACGGGATCACCCTGGGCAGCGCGGCTTGCGCAGATCGGTGTTCGTGCTCGACGGGCAAGGCATCGTGCGCTGGAAGCACGTGACGCTGATCGGCCTCACTTTCCCCCGGAACCGAGACCATCGCGGCCCAGCTAGCCGCAATGCCGGGAAGGTGAGGGCCTGCCGTCTGTGTCAAGGACCGCTGGCGGCGTGTTGCTGGCGGCTGGTGGCCCCGGCGGATCGCGGTAGTGATCTTGGTGACGCGCAGGTTAGTGACGGGTTTGCCGGGCGGGTTCTTGTTCCAGCGCGATAGCGGGGACCTGACGCGGCGGGCGCAGACGCGGGGCCGCCGTGGCGGGTGCAGGCTGGCCAGGACGGCGCGGCCGATGTCGCCGGCCAGGTCGGTGACGCCGGTGACGACGTTGCGGGCGCCGGTGACCAGCATCCGGGCGGTCTGGACGGCGACCTGGTAGCTGGCCCGGTCGGGGTCGGTGCCCGCGATGGTGGCCACGGCGTCGGTGATGGCGATCCGCAGTGCCTGGCAGCGGGCCAGCAGCGCCCGCATCTCCTGTTCCAGGCCGGCCGGGTCGCCCGAGCGCAGGACCCGGCCATTGAGGAGAGTGCGGCGCAGGGCGAGGTAGGTGATCTCATGCTCCCACCGCTCGTGATACAAGGCGATCAGCGCGTGCGCGGGCCAGGCGCGGTGATCGAGCAGGGTGGCGGCCAGCCGGTAGCTGTCGCCGTAGGTAGTGCCGTCGTGGCAGGTGACGGTCACGGTGGCGGTGATGATCCGGACCTTCACCCCGCCGGTCAGCGACAGGAATGACCCGTCGGGCAGATCCC
>CABEEE010000283.1_pt1 | contig 69170 bp, 59 predicted proteins | sample 3423231 | NCBI WGS metagenome assembly CABEEE01 (sample SAMEA5534333, study PRJEB31848) | metagenome | biome: tundra; feature: field; material: soil | place: USA | collected 2013-05 | depth 0.15 m | reverse complement strand
GACGCCGTCCGCCACACCGGCCTGGACATCACCGTGTACTCCTCCGACTCCAGCCGCCCGGCGGGCCACCTGTCCCGCCAGGGCCCCGAGCTGCTGCGCCGGGCGCGGTATGAGTCAGCCAGCTGCGCCACCCGCCCGGCCGCCCCCGGCTACCGCTACCACACACTGCGCGATCTCGCCCCAGCGGGGCGCCCCAGGGAGCCCGAGCGATGCCGGCCCGAGAGCCCGATACACAGGTTGGCGAACCTGATGCGCTGCGCCAGGGACAAGCGGACCAGGGTCACAAACGCCGCGTCGAAGACACCGCCTGCGCCGGCCGGGTCAGCTACCTCGACCGGGATAGCCGGTGCGCTGGCTCGCTCTCCGGTGCTGCTGTCGATTCCGTCGCCGATCGTCCCCGGCCCAGGCGCCTGATGGCCAGGCTGAGCCGGGTCATACCCTGGGCGCCGCGAAGTAGGCGCTCGAGTCCTTCTGCCACAGGAAGACGATCGCGCCCAGTCCCGCCAGCCAGACAAGCGCTGGCAGCAGCAGTGTCAGGGCTGTGTGCGTCTGGGCCAGGCCGAGCACCAGGAACAGCGTGTTCAGGCCGAACAGGACGGACGCGACGCCCCGGGCCCAGTTGCTGCCGCGCTTGTTGGCCCACGCCATCCAGAGCCACAGCGCGATGCTGATGACCGCCACGATGAGGTCGGCGCTGACCACGGCCGTCAGGTACGCATGGACCTTGCTCGTGTCCCATGCCGGTTCTTTCTTGTGAATCGCGGTCCTGATGCTTCCGATGGACAGCAAGTACAGGACGAGGCTGATGACCTCCAGCGCAGCACCTGCGTACATCAGCTTGACTGCAGTCAGTACCGACTTGGGTACCGGCGCGCGCTGCTGCTCCGGAATCTGCGCTCCGCCCGGGTAAGCCTGATACATCTCCTGCTCCTCGTGCTCGCTGCTGCTGGTGAGGTGCCCCTGTGGGTTTCGCGCGCTGCCGAGCCGCCGACGGCGCCCCGAGCCTAGCCGGGGCGCTGGCCACGGACAAGGTGCCGTAATGCTTCCGTTGCATGCGGTCATGCATCGGCCGAAGGACGGTGACGAGCTACAGTCCTGAGGTGGCCCTTGGCGAAGACACCTGCCTGCGCCTGCCGCCCGCGCGGCTGCTCCGCTGGGAAATTTTCGCCGTATTCGCCGTCTCGCTGGGCGCCAGCGGCCTGAACGCGCTGCTCGACCTCGTCGGGGCCTTGCTCACGCGGCATTCCCTGGCCAGCCAGCAGGCGCTGCTGGTGGGCTCGCTCGCGGTCAACCACTGGCTTGACCTGGTCCTCCAGCTCGTCGGCATGGCCGAGGCGCTCGCTCCCGTCGTCCTGGTTCTCTACCTGATGGCGAGGTCCGGCGAGCCGCCGTCCACCATCGGCCTGGACGCCAGCGAGCCAGCCAGGGACCTTGCGCGCGGCGCCGTTCTCGCCGCGCTGATCGGCGGGGCGGGCCTGGCGCTGTACCTGACCGCGTTTCACCTGGGCCTGAGCCTGACTGTTGTGCCGGAGAGTCTGCCGGGCGTCTGGTGGCGCATCCCGGTGCTGCTCCTCAGCGCCGCGCATGACGGGCTGCTCGAGGAGATCCTGGTCATCGGCTACCTGCTGCGCAGACTCGACCAGCTGGGCTGGACGCCGTGGAAGGCAATCCTGTTCGCCGCCGTGCTGCGCGGCTCCTACCACCTCTACCAGGGGTTCGGAGCGTTCCTCGGGAACGCGGTGATGGGCGTGATATTCGGCATCCTCTACCGGCGCTGGGGCCGGGTCATGCCGCTGATCATCGCCCACACGCTCATCGATGCAGTGGCGTTCATCGGCTACGCCGCCCTGCACGGCAAGGTGTCCTGGCTGCCCTAGCCCAGTGAGCCAGCCAGGCCAGGAGGCGTGGCGGCCACCGGCGGCGGTCACCGGGCGAGACCGTCGATGATCACTGCGCCGGGTAGTCTTGCCAGGGCCGGGCCCGGCAGCGTCAGCTTGGACCGCCGGACGCCGCTGCCCACGACCACCTGCGCGGCGGCCGCGGCGGCGGCGTCGACGAACACCGGCCAGCGCGCCGGCAGGCCGATCGGGGTGATGCCCCCGTACTCCATTGCCGTCTGCTCGACCGCGGCTTCCATCGCCGCGAAAGACGCCTTGCGAACATCCAGCTGGCGCCGGACCACGCCGTTGACATCGGCGCGCGCAGTGGCCAGCACAACGCACGCGGCGTACCTGGACTCCCCGTCCCGGCGCCCGGTCACGACCACGCAGTTGGCGGACTCGCTCAGGCCGACGCCGTAGCGCTCGCAGAAGGCGGCGGTATCGGCCAGGTCGGGGTCGATCTCGGCGACGCCGACGGCGTCGGCCGGCAGCTTGTCGGCTAGCTCGGCCAGGGTAGCCGCGACGCACGGGGCCAGCAGGTCAGGCCGCTCGAGCGCGGGCAGCACGGAGAGTTTTCCGATGCGAATGGTCACCCGGCGAAGTCTACGAAGGCCGACCGGGATTCGGGCCGCTAGCGCGGCAGCCAGGGCGCTGCGCGAATGGCCGAATAAGGCCCCCTACCGCCCCTGCGGCAGTTCCTCTGTCCTGCCGGCGTGTCGACTCCTGACTCCGCTCCTCCTGACTGCGCGCCGGAGACAGTAGCCAGCTCAGGCATCGGCGCGCGGGCCGCGTCCGTGGCCGCACTCCAGCAGGCCATGTCGACCGGAACGCTGACCTCGGCGGAGCTCACCGCGTTCTACGCCGAGCGGATCGAACGGCTCAACCCGCGGCTGCACGCGGTCATCGCCGTCAGCCCAGACGCGGGGCCGGAGGCGGCAGCCAGTGACGCAGCACGCCGCGCGGGCCGCTCGAGGGCATTCCGGTGCTGATCAAGGACAACATGGCCGCGGCCGGCCCCGTCCGGGTCGCCCGCGCTCGCGTCGACGCAGTCCAGGGATGCTCTTGTCACCGGCAGGCTCCGCGAGGCCGGCGCTGTGGTGCTCGGCAAGGCCAACCTTTCGGAGTGGGCGAACTTCCGCTCCACCCGTTCCAGCAGCGGCTGGAGCACCCTCGGCGGCCAGGCAGTGGACCCTCACGGCAGCGGCCGCAACCCGTCAGGGTCCAGCTCGGGCTGGGCGGTAGCGCTGGCGGCCGCGCTGGCCCCGCTGGCTACCGGTACCGAGACTGACGGGTCGGACTCGACCCGGGCGCTCTGGCCGGCGCCCGTCTTGGCGTCTGGCGGGATGGGTCCCGGCCGCCGGTGCAGCGACGGTCGCGGTGCTCGACGGCGCGATCGCCCGGCTGCGCGGCTGCGCGGCCGTGGTCATCGACCTGGTGCAGCTCCCGGTGGCTGAAAAGATCAACGAGCCCGAGTTCGCCGCCCTGCGGCTATGAGTTCAAGCACGATCTGGACGCTTATCCGGACGCGCTGCCCGGAGACCAGTCGGCGACCCTCGCCGAGCTGATCGCGTTCAATATCCGCAACGGCAGCCGGGTGCTGGCCGTGTTCGGCCAGGAACTGTTCGAGCAGGCGGAGGCGACCAGCGGCGACCTCGGTGATGCCAGCTACCAGGCGGCGCGCGGCGACACGCAGCGGCTGGCTTGCGGCGCCGTCGACAACGCGCTCATTTCCGGCCGTCTAGCCCGCGGCCGGCCCGCGGTCCGCGGAGCCCGCGCGCCGCAAGCGCTCGGCGGTCAGCGATAACCTGGCGCGCATGAGATCCTGGCGCGACGTTGCCGTTCCTGAGCTGCCAGGACGCGGCCCCGAGACGATGATCTGGGACACAGCCGGCGGTGAGCTGGCGGCCGCCGCGAGCGCGGGCAATGCCACCATCTACGCGTGCGGGATCACGCCCTATGACGCTACCCACATCGGTCATGCGGCCACATATGTCGCCTGGGATCTGCTGGTCCGGGCCTGGCGCGATGCGGGCCACTCGGTCAGCTACGTGCAGAACGTCACCGACGTGGATGACCCGCTGCTGGAACGTGCGGCCAGGGACCAGGTGGACTGGCGGGAGCTGGCCGACAGCCAGATTGAGCTGTTCCGGACAGACATGGCCGCGCTGCGGGTACTGCCGCCCTGGCACTATGTGGGGGCCGTCGAGGCGCTTGACGTGATCACGCGGTTCAACCAGGTGCTGGCCGATCGTGGCGCGCTGTATGACCTGGACGGTGATGTGTACTTTGCCCGGTCGGCCGATCCGCTGTTCGGCATGGTCTCGGGCCTGGATCCGGCGACGATGGCCAAGCTGGCGGCCGAACGGGGCGGCGACCCTGCCAGGCCAGGCAAGAAGGACCCGCTTGACCCGATCGTCTGGCTGGCCGCGCGGCCGGGCGAGCCCGCCTGGGCCTCGGCGCTCGGCAGCGGCAGGCCCGGCTGGCATGTTGAGTGTGCCGCGATCGCCACGCACTATCTGGGCGCCATGTTTGACCTTCAGGTCGGCGGCAGCGACCTGATCTTCCCGCATCACGAGATGAGTGCCTCGCACGCGCGGGTCGCGCTGGGCGAGCCAGACCGCGGCGAGGCGTTCGCCCGCCGGTATGCGCACGCCGGGATGGTGCGGCTGGACGGCGAGAAAATGTCCAAGTCGCTGGGCAACCTGGTGTTCGTCTCCAGGCTGCTGGCCGACGGCACCGACCCGATGGCGATCCGGCTGGCGATCCTGGTGCACCACTACCGGCAGGACTGGGACTGGACCGCCGAGGGACTTGCCGTAGCGCGCCAGCGGCTGCGGCGCTGGCGCGCCGCAGTGGCCCGCGCGGCGCAAGGCGGTCCGGGCGGCTCCGGCCCGGTCCGCGGGACACTCGCAGGCACTGGCGTGCCGGGCGGGAGTGCTGGCGTGCCGGGCCGGGGTGCTGGCGTGCCGGGCCGGGGTGCTGGCGTGCCGGGCGGGAGTGGGCCGGCTGGCCTGGCACTTCTCGCCGAGGTGCGGGACCGGCTTGCCGACGACCTCGACGCCCCTGGTGCGCTCGCCGCCGTCGACCGCTGGGCCGCCGCCGTCGCGGCGGGTGCGGAAGGCGCGGAAGCCGCGGCGGGAGCGGTCGGCCCTGGCGGGAGCGCTGGGGAGCCCGGTTCGGATTTCGCGAGCCCGGCGGACTCGGCGAGGCTCGTCCGGGACACGCTGGATGCGCTGCTCGGCATCGCTCTGTGACTCTTTCCGCGGCTGGCTGCGCCGGGTTCCATGATCCGGTAAAAAAAGATGGCTCAGCGAGCGCTTCTCTTACCGGATCAAGGAAGCAGTGCCGGAATCTGAGTCTGCGCTTGTACTTCGCCCGGCGGCAGCGGAGGACACTGCCCAGCTTGCTGCTGTCGCCGCTGCAGCCTACTCGATGCACGTGCCGCGCATCGGCAGGCCGCCGGCGCCGGTGACGGCGGACTACGCCGGGGCAATTCCGGCGCGAGGCATGGGTGGCGGAGCGCGGTAGCGCGATCGTCGGCCTGCTTGTGCATGTCCCGCAGCCGGATCACTTGCTGCTGGAGAATGTCGCCGTAGTGCCAGCCGAGCAGGGCCGCGGCGTCGGTGCCCGGCTGCTTGCCCTGGCGGAGGACCAGGCCAGGCGGCTGGGGATGGCTGGTCCGGCTCTATGCCAATGCTGCCATGACCGAGAACCTCGGCTATTACGCACGGCGTGCCTGCGCGCAGACGCACGAGGCGGAGCAAGAAGGCTTCCGGCGGGTCTTCTCCGTCAAGCGTTTTCCCGGTCGCCAGCACGGCCCGGTCGCCCGCACGGCCCGGTCGGTAGCGCGGCCAGCGCTGTCCCCAAGTCCGGCTGCGCCAAGTGCTAGCGGCAACTCGGCTGTCAAGCGCATTTCACGGGCTGTGGACACGTGCGTGGCTGCGCACAGCTGCCTTGTTGACGGCTCGCGGCTGTCGGCTCCGCCGGCCGAGCCTGGCCCCATGACAGATAACCGCAGCGCGGGCGACTCGTCGCCGTGCCCTCGCATCCACCGCCCCCATGATCATGAAGCCAGCGCCAGCGCCAGCCGCTCCGCCAGAGCCGGGCAGATCAGCCGGGTCCAGATCGGCGCGCCGGATGGCGTTCTGGCCGTGATACCGCACCTGCTGGGGTTCCACCCGGCCAGCAGCCTCGTGGTGCTGGCCATCAGCGGCCGCCGAGCGCAGATCCGGCTCGCTTTCCGCTACGACCTGCCCGACCCGCCTGATCCGTCGCTGGCCGCCGAGATCGCCGGGCACGCGGCCGAGGTGATCTCGCGCCAGCACATCGGTGCCGCGATCATTGTCGGCTACGGTCCGGGCCCGCTGGTTACGCCGCTGGCGGACCTGCTGCGAGTGCTGCTCCCCGCGGCTGGCATCTCGATCAGGGAACTGCTGCGGGTGGAGTCCGGCCGGTACTGGTCCTATATCTGCCAGGACCCGGCCTGCTGTCCGCCCGACGGCGCTGCGTTCGATGCTGCCGGGCACCCGGCTGCACTGGCGCTGCGCGAGGCTGGTCTGGCTGCGTATCCGGACCGGGCTGCGCTGGCCAGCACGCTTGCCGCGCTGCCAGGCGCTGCCGCGTCGATGCGCCGGGCCACGCAGCGCGCGCTGCGTCGGGCCGAGGATCTGGTGGCCTCGGTAGCGGCCGAGCGCGGTACCGTGGCCCGGCTGCTGGCTGACGCCGGTCGGCGCGCCGTCAAGGACGCGATCGGCAGTTACCGGGCCGGGCGCAAAATCACCGACCACGATGAGCTCGCGTGGCTCACCGTCATGCTCGCGGACCTGAGGGTGCGCGATGACGCGTGGGCCCGGATGGATCCGCGGTTCCGGGCGGCCCACCGGCGGCTGTGGGCTGATCTGGTGCGGCATGCGCAGCCCGGTTACGTGCCGGCCCCGGCCTGCCTGCTGGCGTTCACCGCCTGGCAGTCCGGCGAGGGCGCGCTCGCGGGCGTTGCAATCGAGCGGGCGCTGGGCGCCGCCCCCGGCTACTCGATGGCCCTGCTGCTCGCCGACGCGATCGAGGCCGGGCTGCCGCCGTCGGCCGCGCGGCTGCCGATGACCCCGGAGGAGGTCGCGGCGAGCTACGAGTACTCCGAACGTGAGACGGGCAGCACCGCCAGGTCCGCCGCGGCCGAGTCCGGCACGGCCGGCTCCGGCGCGGGCGACCGCTGAGCAGGACCGCTTCGGGCACGGTAGTGTGCCCGAACAGCGAAGCAAACGCGCGCGTGCCGTCCGCCACCGGAGCCGGATTGCCAGCGAGCGCACTGCGACATAAGCGCGCAGGGCTAGACGACAGGAGGCTCAGAGACCGTGGTGGCACAGGCCAGCAGGCTTCAGGACGTCCGTTACGACATTCGTGGCCCGGTGCTGCGCCGGGCGCGGCAGCTAGAGGCCGAGGGGCACCGGATCCTCAAGCTGAACCTGGGCAATCCGGCGCCGTTCGGGCTGGACGCCCCGGACGCGGTGCTGCGTGACGTTGTCCAGAACCTTGGCGACGCCCAGGGCTACAGCGATGCGCGGGGCATCCACTCCGCCCGGCTGGCCGTTGCGCAGTCCTACGAGCGCCTCGGGGTCGCCGGGGTCGGGCCGGATGACGTGTACCTCGGCAACGGCGTGTCTGAGCTCATCGCGATGGCGCTGCAGGCGCTGCTGAACGTCGGCGACGAGGTCCTGGTGCCCAGCCCTGATTACCCGCTCTGGACCGGTGTGGTGAGCCTGTGCGGCGGCAGCGCGGTGCACTACCGGTGTGACGAGCAGGCCGGCTGGGCGCCCGATCTCGATGATGTCGGCGCGCACATCTCGCCGCGCACCCGCGCGATGGTCATCATCAACCCGAACAACCCGACCGGTGCGGTGTACTCCAAGGAGACCCTCCTGGGCCTGCTCGACCTGGCCCGGCGGCACGGGCTGCTCGTCCTCACAGACGAGATCTACGACCAGATTCTCTACGAGGACGCCGTGCACTACTGCGCCGCGGCCCTCGCTCCCGATCTGGTGGTGCTGACCCTCGGCGGGTTGTCGAAGACCTACCGGCTGGCGGGTTTCCGGTCCGGCTGGCTGGTCGTCTCCGGTCCCCGGCAGGAAGCGAGCGAGTACCTGGAGGGGCTGGAGCTGCTGGCCAATATGCGGCTGTGCCCGAACGTGCCGGCCCAGTACGCCATCCAGACTGCCCTCGGCGGCACGGTCGACATCACTCACCTGCTGCAGCCGGGCGGCAGGCTCCGGGAGCAGCGCGACTTCGCCTGGCAGAAGCTGACCGAGATTCCCGGCGTGGAATGCGTCAAGCCCGCTGGCTCCCTGTACGTGTTTCCGCGCCTTGACCCGGACGTTTACAAGATCGTTGATGACGAGCGGCTGGTCATCGACCTGCTCGAGCAGCAGCACCTGATGCTCTCCCACGGCACCGGATTCAACCTGCCGACTCCCGATCACGTGCGGGTGGTCTTCCTGGCCGCTGTCACGGTTCTCGACGACGCCATCGACCGGCTGGCGAGATTCTTGCAGAATTACGGGCAGTAACGCAGGGCTTCGGTGTGCTGCCAGCCGGTTGCGGAGCGCTGGCCAGGCAGCTCACCGGACGCTGACCGGGGCGCATCCCAGCTGGCCCAGGGGCGTCGCCGCGCAGCGTGCCCTCCGCCGGACGGTAAAATCGCTGAGTCGTTCGTCCTGCTGCTGCGAGCCGTCTGTCCTGATCCAAGGATTACCTTAGCGGCGAAGCTGCTAACAGTCACCGGCGCAGTGGCCGCCGGGGCAGTAGCCGCCGGGGCAGGCCGATCCCTGGCCATCGCAAGGAGGTTGCGTGACCGAAATCACTGAGCCCGGGCTGCGGGCAGCCCAGCCGCAGGCCGACCAGCCGGCGACAACCGGCAGGCCCGCGCGGCCCGCGCATCAGGCAGCGGTCGAACAGCTCCAGCGCGCCTATGCGGCGATTCCCGCCGACCGCTCGGTGCGGCTGGCCAAGCGCACCTCGAATCTCTTCCGGTTCCGGGATTCCGGCGTCGGCGCAACCCTGGACGTCGCCGCGTTCGGCCAGGTTCTGCAGGTCGACCCCGCCCGGCGGACCGCCATCGTCGGCGGCATGACGACCTACGAGGACCTTGCCGACGCCACTTTGCGGCACGGGCTAATGCCCCTTGTCGTGCCGCAGCTGAAGACGATCACACTGGGCGGCGCCGTCAGCGGGCTGGGCATCGAGTCGACGTCGCTGCGCAGCGGCATGCCGCATGAGTCGGTCCTGGATATGGAGATCCTGACCGGCGACGGCAGGGTCGTGCTGGCCACCGACGCCAACGAGCACGCAGCCCTGCTGCGGGGCTTCCCCAACTCCTACGGCACGCTCGGCTATGCGCTGTCGCTGACCATCGAGCTCGAGCCTGTCAGCCCGTACGTGCACTTGCGGCATTTTCGGTTCGCCAGTCCGGAGGCCTGTTTCGAGGCGGTCGCGCAGATCGCCAGGGACGGGAGCTACGACGGCCACCAGGCGGACTTCGTGGATGGCACGGTCTTCGGCCAAGGCGAGATTTACCTGACCGTCGGCGCTTTCAGCGAGGTGGCGCCCTGGCTCAGCGACTACACCCGCGAGCGGATCTACTACCAGTCTATCCGCGGGCCGCGGGAAGATTTCCTGACCATCCGCGACTACCTGTGGCGGTGGGACACCGACTGGTTCTGGTGCTCGAGCCCGTTCGGGGTGCAGCGGCCGCTGATCCGCCGTGCCTGGCCGCGCCGGTATCGGCGGTCGGATGTGTACCGCGGGCTCGTCGCCTTCGATCGCCGGCACGGCCTGACGGACGCGATGAATGCCCGCCGCGGCGCGCCGGCTCGCGAGGCGGTGATCCAGGATGTCGAAATCCCGATCGAGCGGTGCGCGGAATTCCTGCGGTTCTTCTCCGCCGAGGTCGGGATGAGCCCGGTCTGGCTGTGCCCGGTGCGGTTGCGAGGAGCACGCACCTGGCCGCTGTACCCGATGAAAGCGGGCCAGATCTACGTGAATTTCGGCTTCTGGGGCACGGTGCCGCTGCCGCCCGGCGCACAAGATGGGTACTACAACCGTCGGGTGGAGGACGAGGTCGGCGAGCTCGGGGGCCACAAAGGCCTCTATTCCACCTCGTTTTACTCTCGTGCGGAGTTCTGGGCGCGCTATAACGGGGCGGAATACGACGTCCTGAAGCGCGATTATGACGCTCATGGCCGCCTGGCCGGGCTCTATGACAAGTGCGTTCGCGGACAGTGACGAAGGAGATGGCGGATATGGCACTGGCCGAGGTGTTCGAGCGGGTCGCGGGCCCGGATGCCCCTGTCGAATTCCATGCCTTCGACGGGAGCTCAGCCGGCACGGCCAGCTCGCCCGTCAGGATCGTGGTAAAGGACCGGACCGCCGTGTCCTACCTGGCCCAGGCACCGGGAGCGCTCGGGCTGGCCCGTGCTTACGTCTCGGGCCACCTCGACGTCGAGGGCGACATGTACGCGGCGCTGTCCCGGATGGCCTCCGCCCAGCGGGTCGAGCTTGACCTGGCCGAGCGGCTCCGGCTGGTGCGCGAGCTCGGCGGCCCGCGGGTGCTGGTCCCGCGGGTGCCGCCGCCGCCGCAGGAAGTCCGGGTTAACCGCCGGTGGCTGTCGGGCCGGCGGCACTCGCAGAGCCGCGACGCCAGTGCCATCTCGCATCACTACGACGTGTCCAACCAGTTCTATGAGTGGGTGCTCGGGCCGTCGATGGCCTATACCTGCGCGTGCTATCCCAGCGCGGACGCCACCCTCGAGGAAGCGCAGGCCTACAAGTTCGACCTGGTCGCGCGCAAGCTTGCGCTCGCGCCGGGGATGCGGCTGCTGGATGTCGGCTGCGGCTGGGGCGGGATGGTCATGCACGCCGCCCGCGAGTACGGAGTCCGTGCGCTCGGCGTCACGCTGTCCCGGCAGCAGGCGCAGTGGGCGCAGCAGGCCATCGCGGAGGCCGGACTGTCGGAGCTAGCCGAGGTCCGGCACCTGGACTACCGCAACGTGACCGAGGCCGGCTTCGATGCCATCAGCTCGATCGGCCTGACCGAGCACATCGGCAAGGCTCAGCTGACCGGCTACTTCGGCTTCCTCCACGGCAAGCTCAGGCCCGAGGGCCGGCTGCTGAACCACTGCATCACCCGTCCCGACAACCAGGGCCCGGCCAGGGTGACCGACGGGTTCATCTACCGGTACGTGTTCCCCGACGGGGAGCTGGAGGGGCCGGGCTATCTGGTGGCGCTGATGCACGACGCGGGCTTCGAGGTGCGGCATTCGGAGAACCTGCGCGAGCACTACGCCAAGACCCTGGCGGGGTGGTGCGCCAACCTGGACGCGCACTGGGACGAGGCGATTACCGAGGTGGGCGACGGTACCGCGCGGGTCTGGCGGCTCTACATGGCCGGCTCGCGGCTCGGTTTCGAGCGCAACCAGATCCAGCTGCATCAGGTTCTTGGCGTCAAGCTCGGTACGGGCGGGGTGTCCGGGATGCCGCTGCGGCCCGACTGGGAGCCGTCGGCGGCCGGCGCGCGCCCGGCCGCGATCACGAACGGGGCGCGGACCGGGTTGGCCTCCGGTAGCTCCCGGCAACCATGAACGCCAGGTCCAGCGCCTGACTGCGGTTGAGCCGCGGGTCACACACTGTCTCGTAGCGCTGGTGCAGGTCGGCCGCGGCGATCTGATGGCTGCCGCCCACGCATTCGGTCACGTTGTCACCGGTGAATTCGATGTGGATGCCGCCGGGATGAGTGCCAAGGCGCCGGTGTACCTCGAAGAAACCCTGGACCTCGGCAAGCACGTCGTCGAAGCGGCGGGTCTTGTGGCCGCTCGGCGCCTCGAAGGTGTTTCCGTGCATCGGGTCACACACCCAGGCGACCGGGACGTCCTCGGCTCTGACGGCCTGAATGAGCGGCGGCAGCAGCTCGTGGACCCGGCCGGCGCCGAGCCGGGTGATCAGGGTGAGCCGGCCTGGCTCGCCGCCGGGATTGAGCTTCCCGATCAGTGCCAGCAGGTCGGCGGGCGTGGCATCCCGGCCCACCTTGATGCCGATCGGATTGCGGATCCCGCGGGCGAACTCGATGTGGGCGCCATCCAGCGCGCGGGTCCGCTCCCCGATCCACAGGAAGTGCGCCGAGGTGTCGTAGGCGTGCCCGGTCCCGGCGTCGATCCGGGTCAGGGCCTGCTCGTAGTCCAGGATCAGCGCCTCATGGCTGGAGTAGAGCTCGACGGAGCGCAGCTCATCGGGATCGGCGCCGCAGGCCCGCATGAAGGCCAGTGCCTTGTCGATGTCCCCGGCCAGTCGCTCATACCGCTGGCCGGACGGGCTCTCGCTGACGAAGTCCTGGTTCCAGGCATGCACCTGGTGCAAGTCCGCGTAGCCGCCGGTGGTGAAGGCGCGGCACAGGTTCAGCGTGACGGCCGAGCAGTGATAGGCGCGCAGCAGCCGGCCGGGATCCGGAGTCCGTGCCGCCGGGGTGAAATCGAAGCCGTTGACGGCATCACCGCGGTAAGCGGGCAGCTCGACGCCGCCGCGTGTCTCGGCGGACTGCGAGCGCGGCTTGGCGAACTGGCCCGCCATCCGGCCGATCTTGACAATGGGAACGCTCGCCCCGTAGGTCAGCACGACGGCCATCTGCAGCAGCGTCTGCATTTTGGCGCGGACCGAATCGGCAGTCGCCCCGGCGAAGGTTTCCGCGCAGTCTCCGCCCTGGAGCAGGAGTGCCTCGCCGCGGCCGACAGCGGCCAGGCGCTGTCGCAGCAGTTCGCATTCCGCGGCGATGACCAGCGGCGGCAGCGCGGAAAGCTGCGCGGTCACGGCTGCCAGCTGAGCCGGGTCCGGCCACTGCGGCTGCTGGGCGGCGGGCAGGCCGTGCCAGCTGCTCGGGCCGGATACCGCCGCGGTGGTGGTGGTCACAGGGCCGTCATGGCCAAACGGGCCGCAGGGGCCGGTCGTCGCGGATCACGGCCTCACGCTACGCGCAGCATGCGGACGGGCGTGGCCGCGGGTGAGAATGGCGGGATGAACGCTGCGCAGCTTGGCCATAATCGCGACATTGTCCTGCTCGGCTCGACCGGCTCCATCGGCATGCAGGCGGCCGACATCATCCGGCGCAATCCGGACCGGTTCCGGGTGACCGGGATCGCCGCGGGCGGCAGCAACCCTGCCCTGCTGGCAGCCCAGGCACTGGAGTTCGGCGCTGAGGCGGTTGCGGTCGCCAGCGACCGGGCCGCCCCGGAGCTGCATGCTGCCCTGCAGCAGCAGGCAGCGGCCAGCGGCCGGGGCGGCGGGCAGCTGCCCAAGGTCATGGCGGGCCCCGGCGCGGTCGCCGAAGTCGCGGCGTGGCCCTGCGACGTGGTGCTGAACGCAGTGACCGGGGCGGTCGGCCTGGCCGCGACGCTTGCCGCGATCGATGCGGGACGCATGCTCGCCCTGGCCAATAAGGAGTCGCTGATCATGGGCGGCGACCTGGTGGCCGGCCGGGCGGCTCCCGGCCAGATCGTTCCGGTGGATTCCGAGCACTCCGCTATCGCCCAGTGCCTGCGCGGCGGGCGGCCCGACGAGGTGCGGCGGCTGGTGCTGACCGCCAGCGGCGGCCCGTTCCTGCACCGGACGAAGAGCGAGCTAGCCGATGTGACGCCGGAGCAGGCCCTTGCCCATCCGACCTGGCACATGGGCCCCGTCATCACGGTGAACTCCGCCACCCTGGTGAACAAGGGCCTGGAGCTGATCGAGGCGCATCTGCTGTTCGGCATCGGGTTTGACCGCATCGACGTGGTCGTCCACCGGCAATCAGTGGTGCACTCGATGGTCGAGTTCTTCGATGGCTCGACTATCGCCCAGGCGAGCCCGCCGGACATGCGGATACCGATCGCGCTGGCGCTCGGCTGGCCCGAGCGGGTCGCGGGCGCCGCCAGCCCGGTCGACTGGACCCGACAGCAGGCCTGGACCTTCGAGCCGCTGGATGAGGAGGCGTTCCCCGCCGTAACGCTGGCCCGCGCGGCGGGCCAGGCGGGCGGCACGGCCCCCGCGGCCTATAACGCCGCGAACGAGGAATGTGTGGCGGCGTTCCTGGCGGGCCGCATCCCGTTCACGGGAATCGTGGCCACGGTGGCCCAGGTAGTCTCTGAGCATGACGATTCCGGCCGCGAGATCGCCGGGCTCGGTGACGTTCTTGCCGCGGACAGGTGGGCGAGGGAGCGTGCCCGTCAGCTGACGGGCAGACTAGGCCAGTGAGCAGCCGTGCAGCGTGCCGGGCACGCGGGAGGGGTGAGCCAGCAGGATGAGCTTCCTGCTCGGAGTCGTGATCTTCGTGCTGGCATTGCTGGTCTCGGTCATGCTGCACGAGGCGGGGCACTTCCTGACCGCCAAGAAGTTCCACATGAAGGTCACCCAGTTCTTCGTCGGATTCGGGCAGACGGTCTGGTCCCGGATGCGCGGCGAGACCGAGTACGGGATCAAGGCGCTCCCGTTCGGCGGATTCGTGAAGATCACCGGGATGACCTCGCTGGAGGAAGTCGACCCGGCCGACGAGGCGCGCTCGTTCCGGCAGCAGCCCGGCTGGCAGCGAGTCATCGTGCTGGCCGCGGGCTCGTTCATGCACTTCGCGCTGGCCTTCGTGCTGCTGCTCGTGCTGGCGGTCGGGATCGGGCTGGCGAACAACAACACCACGACCGTCGGCGTGGTGGACAAGTGCGTGCCGGCCAACGTGACGGCACTCGATCGCGCCTCCTGCGCCGGCAGCCTGGGCGCCTCGCCGGCCAGCAAAGCAGGCGTGCAGAGCGGCGACAAGGTCATCTCTATTGCCGGGATCCCGGTGCACAGCTGGACTCAGCTGGGCTCAGTGATCAGGAAGCAGCCCGCAGGAACGCCCATGACGGTCGTCGTCGAGCGGTCCGGGCAGCGCCGCGATCTCACGGTTACTCCCGCGCAGGTGCCGCAGCGCAAAGGCTCCTACCTCGGCATCGAGAACTCAGTGGTCTTCCAGCGGCGTGGCCCGCTCAGTGCGGTGTCCTTTGCCGGCGGCGCCTTCGGCGAGGTGGTGACCGGTTCGGTCGCGGCCGCGGAAAAGCTGCCGAGCGCGCTGCCTGACCTGTTCGCCAAGGACCGGTCGCGCACACCCGCCGGGAGCGTGACCAGCGTGGTGGGGGCCGCCGATATCGCCGGCCAGGCGGTCTCGTCCAGTCCCGGCTGGCAGTACACAGTCTCCTCGCTGCTGCTGATCATCATCTCGCTGAACATCTTCGTCGGCCTGTTCAACCTGCTGCCGCTGCTGCCGCTGGATGGCGGGCACCTCGCGATCGTCAGCTACGAGCGCGCCAGAGCCTGGCTGGCCCGGATGCTTGGCCGGCCTGATCCTGGACAGGTGGATATGCGCAAGCTGGTACCGCTCAGCGTCGGTGTTTTCGCGGTGCTGGTCGGGCTCGGCCTCATCCTGATCGCGGCCGATATCTTCAATCCGATTCATCTGACCCAGTAAGGGCGACTTCTCATGCCTGTTGACATAGGCCTGCCTCAGCTACCGCCGCAGCCGCTGGCACCGCGCCGCAAGTCCCGCCAGATCGTCGTCGGCTCGGGCAAGCATGCGGTGCCGGTCGGCGGCGGCGCTCCGGTCTCCGTCCAGTCGATGACCACCACGCTGACAGCGGACGTCAACGCGACGCTGCAGCAGATAGCCGAGCTCACCGCGGCAGGATGCCAGATCGTCCGGGTCGCCGTGCCGTCGCAGGACGACGCCGACGCGCTGGCTGAGATCGCGCGCAAGTCGCAGATCCCGGTGATCGCCGACATTCACTTCCAGCCGCGGTACGTGTTCGCCGCGATCGACGCCGGCTGCGCGGCCGTCCGGGTCAATCCCGGCAACATCAAGGCGTTCGACGACAAGATTGCCGAGATCGCCAAGGCGGCCTCGGCGGCGGGGATCCCGATCAGGATCGGCGTGAACGCCGGCTCGCTGGACAAGCGGCTGCTGGCCAAGTACGGCAAGGCCACGCCGGAGGCACTGGTGGAGTCGGCCCTCTGGGAGTGCTCCCTGTTCGAGGAGCACGGCTTCACCGACATCAAGATCTCGGTCAAGCACCATGACCCGGTTGTGATGATCAATGCCTACCGGCAGCTCGCGCGGCAGTGCGATTATCCGCTGCACCTCGGCGTGACCGAGGCAGGCCCGGCCTTCCAGGGCACGGTCAAGTCAGCCGTCGCGTTCGGCGCGCTGCTGGCTGAGGGCATCGGCGACACGATCCGGGTGTCGCTGTCGGCCCCGCCGGTCGAGGAGGTCAAGGTCGGCATCGCCATCCTGGAGTCGCTCGGCATGCGGGACAAGGGCCTGGAGATCGTCTCCTGCCCGTCCTGCGGCCGCGCCCAGGTGGACGTGTACACGCTGGCCGATCAGGTGACTGCCGCACTGGACGGGATGGACGTCCCGCTGCGGGTCGCGGTGATGGGCTGCGTCGTCAACGGCCCTGGCGAGGCGCGCGAGGCCGATCTCGGCGTGGCGTCGGGCAATGGCAAGGGGCAGATCTTCGTGCGCGGCGAGGTCATCAAGACCGTGCCCGAGTCGCAGATCGTCGAGACCCTGATCGAGGAGGCCATGAAGCTCGCGGCCACCATGGAGCCGGCCGAAGGCTAAGGCAGACGGCCGGGGCTCAGGCAAGATGGCCGGGGCTCAGCCGGACCCAGCCGCGTGCCGGAGAGCCGGTCAGCCGTCCGGGCCGGGAAGGATGGCTGCATGAAAAGGATGCTGCTCGTGGCCCTCGCAGCCGTCACGGTTGCCGTAGCTGGCTGCAGCGGCGGTTCGTCCGGCACTGGTTCGTCCGGCACTGGTTCGTCCGGCGCAGCTGGCGGTTCGCAGCCGGCCGGAGATCCGGCTCGGACGACGCTGAGCTGGCACGGATGTCCGAGCGTGGCTCAGGGCCTGCTGTGCGCCAGCCTGCAGGTACCGCTCGATTACAGCAAGCCCAGCGGCAGGAAGATCACGCTGGCGCTCTCCGAGGTGCCAGCGACGGCCCCGGCCAGCAGCCGGCAGGGCGTTCTGCTCGTTAATCCGGGCGGTCCGGGGGGTCCGGGCCGCAGCCTTGCGGCGTTCGTGGCCGACGGCCTGGATCCGTCAGTTGCCGCGCAGTACACCATCGTCGGCTTCGACACCCGCGGGGTGGGCGCCTCGGTCCCCGCCTTGACCTGCGATCCGTCATTTTTTGCCGGTGCGCGCCCTGATTACATCCCCGCCGCCAGGGCCGCCGAGCAGGTCCTGATCGGCCGCGCCCGGACGTACGCGGCCGACTGCGAGAAGAGGTACGGCTGGCTGCTGCCATACATGACCTCGGCGGACATCGCCAGGGACATGGACTCGATCCGGGCTGCCCTCGGCCAGCAGAAGATCAGCTACTTCGGCTACTCATACGGCACCTACCTCGGCCAGGTCTACGCAACGCTGTTTCCGAGTCACCTGCGCCGGATGGTGCTGGACAGCATCGCTGATCCCACCGGGGCCTGGTACGCCGACAACATCAGCCAGGACTACGCGTTCGAGGGCCGGATGAAGGCGTTCTTCGCCTGGGTGGCCCGCTATGACGGCACGTACCGCCTCGGCGCCAGCGCGACGCAGGTCAGCGCGGCCTGGTATGCCGCGCGCAAGCAGCTGGCCGTGCATCCGGTCGCGGGACCAGCCGGTCCGATGATCGGTCCTGACGAGTTCGACGACACGTTCCTGACCGGCGGTTACGACGACGGGTACTGGCCGGGGCTGGCATCGGCGCTGGCGTCGTACCTGCATGGCGGTGGGTCCGGGCAGCTCGTCGGCCGGTACGACGCCGAGGGCCGCCAGAACGAGAACGAGTTCGCCGTGTACAACGCGGTCGAATGCAGTGATGTCGCCTGGCCGCGCAGCTGGGCCCGGTGGGATGCCGATACGAGGAAGGTTGCCTCGACAGCGCCGTTCGAGGCGTGGGACAACGCGTGGTTCAACGCGGCGTGCGCGTTCTGGCCAGTGTCCGGGCCGGCCAGGCCGCTGCAGATCAAGGGGGCCGGGCTGGCCGGAATTCTGATGCTGCAGGGCACGCTGGACCCCGCCACCCCGTATGCGGGAGCTCAGCGGGCACACCGGCTGCTGCCGAGCGCGCGGATGGTCGTCGTCGAGGGCGGCGGGAACCACGGCCAGTCGCTGTCCGACCCGGCCAACAGCTGCGTCAACGGCTATCTCAACCGCTACCTCGCCACCGGCGCGCTGCCTGCGGGGGCTGGCCTGGTCAATGCGACCTGCCCGGCCGTGCCCGACCCTGAACCCGCTGGCTGAGGCGGACCGCGCGCTGCCCTGCGCGGGCCTGCCGGGGATCCGGCCGGCCCGTGACCGGCGGGATGCCGTTACGCTGATGGAGTGCTGCGCACCAAGTCGTGGCGAGCTTCGTCGCTGCGCCTGCTGACTGATCACGATCGCGATGCGGTGCTGGCCATCTGTGACCGTGATGCGGTGACGAACGTCTTCGTCAGCTCCCGGATCCGGACCGCAGGGCTCGATCCGGCCCGGCTGGGCGCGCAGTTGTGGGGCTACCAGGAAAACGGGCGGCTGGTCTCGCTGTGCTACTCCGGCGCCAACCTGGTGCCTGTGGCGGCGACGCAGGGCGCCGTCGCCGCGTTCGCTGAGCGCGCCAGGCTGCACGGACGCCGATGCTCGTCGATTGTCGGCCCGGCGGCGGCGGTCGGGGAACTGTGGCGACTGCTGGCGCCGAACTGGAGCGAGCCGCGCGAGATTCGTTCTGCTCAGCCTGTCATGTCGATTTCCGGCGCTCCGCTGGCCGAGCCAGACCCGCTGGTCCGCCCGGTCCGCATCGACGAGCTTGGCGTGCTGCTGCCCGCATGCATCGCGATGTTCACCGAGGAGGTGGGGGTCTCGCCGATCGGCCCCGACGGCGGCGTAGCGTACCGCAGCCGGGTGCAGGAACTCATCCGGGCTGGCCGGTCATTCGCCAGGATCGAGGACGGCGAGGTCGTATTCAAGGCGGAGGTCGGTGCGGTCACGCCGCTGGCGTGCCAGGTCCAGGGCGTCTGGGTACCGCCGGCCCGGCGGGGCCAGGGCTATGCCATCGCCGGCATGGCGGCACTGGTCGCCGCGGCGCTGCGCTCGATCGCGCCGGTGGTCAGCCTGTACGTGAACGACTTCAACGCACCGGCTCGTGCCGCTTACCGGCGGGTCGGCTTCGCCGAGGCCGGGACCTTCATGTCCGTGCTGTTCTGACCCGCTCGTCCTGCCGGGCTGTTGCGACGGGTCGTGCCCGCCGCGCCCGGCAGCTGACGGAGCCGGGCCTTCAGGGCCCGCCGCGGCCGCCATGGTGCGGGCCAGGGCCGGCGAGGTCCATCAGCTGGCGGTCGCCGAGGTTCCCGCCCGGCGGCTGTGGAATTACCTGCGCGGACCGGGCGACACCGGCGTCCTGCAGCACCAGCTCAAGGACACCGTGTCCCGTGCCATGTCCGGGCGCCTGCTCAGCCGCTCGACACTGGTGCTGTTCATTGACGCATTCGGCCTCGACGACCAGGAGGCGGACCGGCTCTGGCGGCTCTGGGAGGGCTCAGGCGCGATCACCGTGCTGTCCGGGTCGCGGGCCATGGGGGCTGACACCGAGGATCAGGTGCGTGCCGCGCTCGGCCCGCGCCGCCATCAGAGCGTGTCGCTGCACGACCACGTGCATGTCGGCCGGGACCGGCGACTGGCCAGGGCACGCACTCGTCATCGAGGCGATCGCGGCGGACGTCGACCGCATCCCGTTTCTCTACGACACCAACTCGCTGACTCTGGAGGTAGGGCAGGGTTGCCGGGAAGTCTCCGGCAGCCTCTACGAGATCCGGCCGGGCGTCTTCGCGACGGAGATCGTTCTTGCCAAGGTCCTGGGGCTCGGCGAGACGATCACGCTGGAGTACTGGACGAGCTACCGGTACCCCGGAGGGCCTCGTGATCCGCTCGAGCGGGAGTACCGCCGCGCGGTGACGGGGCGGCTGGAAAATTTTGATATGCGAGTGGAATTCCACCCCGACGCATTGCCGGCCAGTGTCTGGTGGTCGACCTGGAACGGGGTCGAGGGCGACATCCTCGGCGCGGAAACGGTGTCCCTCGACAGCCAGTACTCCGCCCATCGCTATCTGCGTTTCATCTCCAAGGCGGTCGCGGGGTTCTACTGGGCCTGGCAGTAGCCGGGCGCGCCAGCGGGCCGCCGTGGCCGGGGTACGGAGCGCAGGCAGGGCGGCGGCCCCGGGAAATGCAGATGACCCGTTGCGGCGGTTGTTGCTAGGCTCGTGTGCCCTTGCGGCACCTTCGCAGACGTTCCAGTCCGCACCGACGTTCCCCGTCCTCGCCTAGCTGCACGTCCTCGCCGACGTCCCCGTCCTGCCTAACCTTCCCGCCTGTCCTGAGGAGTTGAGTCATGGACTCGGCCGGCCCCGCTAGTCGCGGGGCACAGCAAGCACACCCGCCGCAATCCGCAGATTTCCACGAGGCTCCGCAAGCCGGCCCGAGCACTGGTGGGCCTGATCCGGCCGCGGGCCCGCGCGCGGCACCGGCCGCCGCCCGCGACCACGGGTCAGCCGCTGACCTGGCGCTGGCCGCTGAGCGCGAGCACCTTCGCCGGTCCCGCGAGTTCCTGCGGCTGATGCGCGAGGACGTCCTCTCGCTGCGGGCGCTCGGCGGCGACCCGGTCTCCGAGGAATACCTGAAGGCCGATCTCTACCGGCGCGCCGAGGCGCTGAGCGACCTGCCTGATACCCCGCTGTTCTTCGGCCGGCTCGATTACGCCGAGGCCGCTGCCGGCCAGCAATCAAGGGTGCCGGGCCGGGGCCCGGCCAAGGAGCCGCGCGACGAGCCGGCCGGGGTACAGCCGGGCGGAAGCCCAGCTGCGGGCCCGGCTGCCTTCGCAGGGGAGCAGTTCCACATCGGCAGGCGGCACGTGCATGACGGCGACGGCCATCCCGTGGTCATCGACTGGCGGGCGCCGGTCTCCCGGCCCTTCTACCGGGCAAGCCGGGCCGAGCCGATGGGACTGGCCCGGCGCAGGCGGTTTGGCTTCTCCGGCGGCGACCTCACCGCCTGCGAGGACGAGGCATTCGCCGTCTCGCCCGGTCCGGCGAAGGCCGGCCGGCCGGGCGGCGAGCAGGCAATGGCGGCTGCCCCGGCGCAGGCAGCGATCCCGGCCAGCCGGATCCTGATCCAGGAGATCGAGCGGCCGCGGTCGGGCCCGATGCGCGACATCGTGGCGACAATCCAGCCCGACCAGGACGATATCGTTCGTGCCGAAGCCAATCAGAGCGTCTGCGTGCAGGGCGCTCCGGGGACCGGCAAGACCGCGGTGGGCCTGCACCGGGTGGCATACCTGCTGTATGCGCACCGGGAGCGGATGAGCCGGGGCGGCGTTCTCGTGCTGGGCCCGAACCGCGCCTTCCTCGCTTATATCCGGGGCGTGCTGCCTGCCCTCGGCGAACTGCAGGTAACCCAGCTGTCGGTTGCTGATCTGCTGGCCACGGTCCCGGTCCGCGGCAGCGACATCGAGCTGGGCGCCAGCGTCAAGGGCAGCGCCGCGATGGCGGAGGTGCTCCGGCGTGCCCTGTGGGAAGAGGTGGCCGAGCCGACGGAGGCGATCATGCTCCCGCGCGGCAGCCGGCGCTGGCGGGTGTCCGCGCCGGAGCTGGCGGAGCTGACCGATGAGCTGCGTAACCGCGGAGTGCGGTACGCAGCCGGCCGCGAGATGCTCGCTCATCGCATCGCGCACCTGATCCTGACCAGAATGGAGGCAGCGGGAGAGACCTGCGACGACCGGACGCATGACGCCGTGCGCCGGACCCGGCAGGTCCGGGCCGCCGTTGACGCGATCTGGCCCAAGGCCGATCCGGTCCGCCTGGTGCTGCGGCTGCTGTCTGATCCTGCCCTGCTGTCCCGAGCCGCCGCGGGGATCCTGGATGCCGGGGAGCAGGCGGCGATCAGCTGGCCCGTGCCGCCGCGCGGACCTGGGTCAGCGCACTGGTCACCGGCTGACGCGGTGCTGGTCGACGAGGCCAGGGATCTGATCGAGCGGACGCCAAGCCTGGCTCACGTGGTCGTCGACGAAGCCCAGGATCTGTCGCCGATGGAATGCCGGGCCATCGGGCGGCGGTGCGCGACTGGCTCGGCGACCGTACTCGGCGACATTGCCCAGGGCACCACCCCCTGGGCCACGGCCAGCTGGCAGCAGCTGCTCGGCCATCTCGGCAAGCAGGACGCGAGCCTGCGGATCCTGGATACCGGTTACCGGGTCCCGCATCAGATCCTCGACTTCGCCAGCCAGCTGCTCGGTCACATTGCCCCCGGCCTGGGTCCGGCACGGTCGGTCCGGCAGGACGCCGGTTCCCTGGTGATCACCCGCGGCACTGCGGGGTCACTGCCGGGATTCCTGTCGGCTGCCTGCAGGGAGGCGCTTGCGCGGCCCGGCTCGGTGGCAGTCATCGCCGCCGACGACCACGCTGCGGCGCTGTCGGGGCTGCTCTCGGCGGCCGGGCTAGCGCACGCCCTGGTCGGCAGCGACGGCGCCGGCCAGCACGACGAGCGGCTCGTCCTGGTGCCGGTCACGCTCGCCAAGGGCCTGGAATTCGATCAGGTAATCGTCGTTGAGCCAGCCCGGATCGCGGCCGCCGAGTCGCGCGGGCTGCACCGGCTCTACGTCGCGCTGACCCGAGCGGTGTCCCGGCTCACCGTGCTGCATGCCGAGCCGCTGCCCGGACCGCTTACATCTCCTTGAGCACAGAAATAATCAGCGCTGCTGACTCGTCGAACGACAGCGCTGTTGCGCGCAGATGGTTGAAGAACATGTTGTAGCGGTCGACCTCGTCCACATCCTCCAGGTACATGGCGCGGGTCAGGTCCTCCAGATAGACGACGTCAGGATCGATCCGCTCGGGAAAGACGAGGACGACGTAGGGCCGGCCCATCGCGGGATGCGCGCCGCCGCCGAACGGGATCACCTGGATTGCCACGTTCGGCAGCCGCGCCAGGTCGAGGAGGTGCTCAAGCTGCAGCCGCATCAGCCCGGAACCGCCGACCCGGCGCCGCAGCGCGGCCTCGTCCAGGACCGCCCAGAGCTTCGGCGGATCATCCCTGGTGAGGGCTGGCTGGCGGGCCATCCGCAGCTGAACGCTGCGGGTGATGTCCTCGGGCTTCCCGCTCACCATTCCCGCACCGATCACCACGCGCGCATAGTCCTCGGTCTGCAGCAGGGCAGGGATGAGGCTGACCTCGTAGATCCGGATCTCCGACGCAGCGCTCTCCAGCCCGATGTAGGCGGCGAACTGCGGCTGGATGGTGTCACTGTAGGCGTGCCACCAGCCCTTCTGCCGGGAGTCCCTGGCCAGCTGCACCAGGTTCTCCCGCTGGGCCGCCGGCACTCCGTAGAGGTCAAGCATGTCGCGCACATCGCGGGGCGAAACGGAGACCCGCCCGGTCTCTACCCTGCTGATCTTCGAAGCGGAGCACTCCAGGTGCTCGCCCACTTCCTCGCAGGTAAGCCTGGCGGCCTCGCGGAGCCTCCTGAGTTCCAGCGCGAGCCTCCGGCGGCGGACCGTCGGGCTCAGCATGGTCCGCCAGACCAGCGGGCCGCGCTGGTAACGCTGCGTAGAACTTCTGGTGATCGACACCTGCGCTGAGTCATCATCACCCCCCTACTCCGGCAGAGGCTAATTCGTAGACACGCACGCCGCGGACTGGGGCGGGTATCTCGTCGGCATGGTGCGCATGAGCGAGAAGTTTCTCTTGCGCATCGTACATGAACGCCCTGATTACTGGCGGGGAGTAACGGACCTGGCGCTCAGGCCGGTATAGCTGGTGATGAGGCATCACCGCGGCGACGACTACATGCGGCGGCAGAAGGGGCGCGGCCAGACGTGCGAGACATCCGAATTTCCTAATGCATGTTGCATCTCGCATGCCTCCGCGGCATGCTGGACGGCATGTCGTTACTTTACGTTTCTGTACAACTACCTGGGGTGACCTAAATGACCATCGAAGCCCACCGTGCCAGCGACACCGCCGAGAACGGGCCTGGCTGCCTCGATCGGCTGGAAGGCCTCGCGGCGGCCCTCGCCGCCCGGGAATTCCGGACGCGGCTGCTGAGTCCGGCAGGTCGGGTTCCGAGCCTGCAGGTGGTGAACCCGGCAGCGGCGGCTCTGGCTGAGAACGTCTATGCCGGCCCGGCCCGGGATGGCGGCTGGTGGTTCTGGTGGTCATGGGCGGAGCGGATCGCCGCCGCAGACGATCTGGCAGGCGCAGCGCTGCTGATCAGCCGCGTGCTCGCGGCTCGCGAGTAACGGCGCCGGGCCCGCGCTCCAGCGCGCTCGCAGGCAGGCCGGGGAAGGCAGCTGTCGCTCCGCGCCAGGACGCAGCCCGCAGTGCCGACTGTGTCATCTGCTGCGCGCCCAGCTGCCGGAGGGCGCGATCGCTGAGCGCCACGAGGCTGAGGTAGCCGGCCGTCACCCGTTCCTCCAGGATCGCCGCGAGCGACCGGGCCTGCGCCGCGGTCTGCACCGGGACGGGCAGCCGGTAGGCGACCGCTGCTGCAGCTGGCTCGGCGCCGCGCGACCGCAGCAGCTCCGCCAGCTCGTCCCTGGACACCTGGTGGGCGATCCAGTCAGCTGTCGCCGCCGCCTGCCCCGGGCCGGCCAGGTGTGCGCCGAGCACGCCGTAGCCGTACGCCGCCGCCTGCTCTGCGGCCAGAGCCTGCTGCAGGGCGTGCTCGGCCGCGCTCAGGCTGGCGGCGTGCGCGCTCATCCGGCTTGCCGGGCGGTCAGGACCGGGACGTGCGTCGCCTCGGCGGCCGAGATGCTCGCGAGCAGCTGAGCCAGCGACGGCGGCGCGGACAGCAGCTGGCGCTCCAGACGCGCGGCCGCCTGGCGTTCGGCAGCCGCCAGATAAGCCGCGAGCTGCTGCGGCGCCGCTGGCAGCTTCGGCACCGGCGCTCCGCGCGCGCCTTCCCGTGGCTGGTACGGGCTGCCAGCGGGCACGGTCAGCCGCGAGCGCAGCTGTGCCAGGTGCGCATGATGCTCGCCGAGCAGCGTGCTCAGCTCGGCTGCCAGGCCGGCTGCGGCCGAGCCCGGCGTCGAGCTGATCGCCGCCTGGTACCGAGCGACCATCAGCTCCTCGGCGGTGATGGCCGTCTGCAGCAGCGCGACGTCGGGCGCCGGCCGCGGCGGCGCGGCGAGCGCGCCGACGCCGTTGCATCCGGCCGCGAGCAGGGGCAGCGTCGCGGCCGCGGCCAGCACCGCCCGCCGGGTCGAATCCGCCGCCACCGTGCCTCCTGCCTGCTGCGCGCCCGATTCGGGCTGCCTGCCACGCGCCCGCAGCCCATCGTGCCACGCGGCCGGCGGCCCCGCTGGCCCAGCGACGCAGGACCGCCCGGATCGCGCCCTGCCGCGCCAGGCCGGCTGGCCCGTTAGGCTAGGTGGCCAGGACAACAGCACAGGTCGCGGGCGAGGAGGTCGTGATGAACGCTAGCTCCCGTCACGCTGCGGCGCGGCCGGCGCCTGCCCGCAGCCACGGCGGCGGGCCCGCCGCTCCTGACGCCGACCGGCTGGTGCGCCTGCTGACGCCCGTCGCCGTCGCGCTGGGCATGGACCTCGAGGGGGTCCGTCTCAGTTCCGCGGGGCGGCGAAGGCTGCTGCGAGTGATCGTGGATGCCGACGGCGGGGTCAGCCTTGATGACATCGCGCTGGTAAGCCGGGACTTCTCCGCCGAGCTGGACGCCGCGGGCGCGATGGGCGAGGTGCCCTACACGCTGGAAGTCTCCTCGCCGGGCGTGGACCGCCCGCTCCGGGAGCCCCGGCACTGGCGCCGCGCCGTCGGCCGTCTGGTGACGGTGCCGCTGGCGTCCGAGCCAGCTGCCGCTGCCGTCATCGAGGGCCGGATCACCGGCGCTGCCGAGAACGGGGTCACGCTGGACGTCGCGGGAGTCAGCCGTCAGTTCGGCTACGGCGAGCTGGGAGCGGGAAGGATCCAGGTCGAGTTCGCGCGCCTGGACGATCTCCCGGACACTGGCGAGCCGGCGCCCGGCGGGTACGACGAGGACGCGGGCAAGGGCGCGGAGGAGGAGGAGCCCGATGGATATTGACCTGAGCGTCCTGCGCGGCCTGGAAGCCGAGAAGGACATCTCCATGGACCTGGCCATCAAGGCGATCGAGGACGCCCTGCTGGTGGCGTATCACCGCAGCAGCGGGATGGCGGCGTCGGCGCGGGTAGAGGTCAACAGGGGCAGCGGCCACGTTACGGTGTGGGCGGCAGAGACCGATGCGGACGGCCAGGTGATCAGGGAGTATGACGACACTCCCGAGGGATTCGGCCGGATTGCGGCAACCACCGCCCGCCAGGTGATCCTGCAGCGCCTCAGGGACGCTGAGGATGAGCTCACCTTCGGTGAGTACGCGGGCCGCGAGGGCGACATTGTGGCGGGAGTCATCCAGCAGGGCAGGGATCCCCGTGCGGTGCTGGTGGATCTGGGCAAAGTCGAGGCGATCCTGCCGCCCACTGAGCAGGTGCCCGGCGAGCGTTACGTGCACGGTGAGCGGCTGCGGTGTTATGTGCTGCACGTCCGCAAGGGCTACCGCGGACCGTCCGTGACGCTGTCGCGCACCCATCCGAATCTGGTGAAGAAGCTGTTCGCGCTCGAGGTCCCGGAAATTGCCTCCGGGGCTGTGGAGATCGCGGCCATCGCGCGCGAGTCGGGCCATCGCAGCAAGATCGCGGTGATCTCGCGCCAGCCGGGAGTGAACGCCAAGGGCGCCTGCATCGGCCCGATGGGCAGCCGGGTCCGCAACGTGATGGCCGAGCTGCACGGCGAGAAGATCGACATCGTGGACTTCTCGCCGGATCCCGCCGAGTTCGTCGCCCATGCGCTGTCTCCCGCCCGGGTCTCGAGAGTGATCGTGGTAGACGCGCAGGCCAGGTCGGCGCAGGTGATTGTCCCCGACTACCAGCTCTCGCTGGCAATCGGCAAGGAGGGACAGAACGTGCGGCTTGCTGCCCGGCTGACCGGCTGGCGGATCGACATCCGGCCGGACAGTCCGGGCGAGCAGACCACGGTAGCCTCAGCGCTGCCGGGCGATGCCGCGGCGGCAGAAGCCGTCGGCAGCGGCGGCGCAGCGCTGCCGGGCACGGTGCCTGGTGCCGCCGACGCACCGGCGCGGTAAGATACAACAGAAATGGCCGCGCGATCCGCGTTGCCTCACCCGCCCAGGTCTGTGATTCGGACGTGCGTGGGGTGCGGGGCTCGGGTGGCCAAGTCCGACTTGCTTCGCGTGGTCGCGGCCGGGGACGAGATAGTCCCTGACCCGTCAGCGCGAATGCCTGGCCGGGGTGCGTACCTGCATCCCAGCCAGGAGTGCTGGGCGCGGGCCCAGCGTCGCCGGGCGATCCTGCGGGCTCTGCGCCTGCGGGAGACGCTGCGGGATGACAGGCTCGCCGGGTATCTCGCGAAGTCGTATCCGGGCGGTGAGCCGCCGGGAGACGGCGGGCCGGGACAAGGGCATGGACTACGGGACGTGCCGGAGAAAGCAGGCTGAGATTTGCAATGAGCGCCCGATGAGCATGCGGCGATGAATAGCGGAGGCTGACGCCGGACGGAGCACGCGCTGCCCCGTTCCGGCTGACTGGTCCGGAGATCCGGGCCGAGTAGAGGGAGCGCAGTGGCGAAGGTCCGGGTATACGAGCTCGCTAAGGAGTTCGGCGTAGAGAGCAAGGCCGTGATGGCCAAGCTCCAGGAAATGGGCGAGTTCGTGCGATCGGCGTCCTCAACGATTGAGGCGCCGGTTGTTCGCAGGCTCAAGGAAGCATTTGCCGCCCCGCAGGGCCAGGCCGCCAGGGCCGGGTCAGCTGCCGGGTCGGCCAGCGCCGACGGCAAACGCGGTGCGAACGGGCGCGGCCCGGCACCAGCAGCAGTGCCGTCGGCTGGCCAGCAGGCCGACGCGGCGCCGCCGCGGCCGGGTCCGGTGGTGCCTGCCGCGCCACCAGCGGCCGCGCCGCCAGTCAGCGAGCCCTCGGTCAGCGCGCCGCCGCCCGCGGCGGCGCCGTCTCTGCCTGACCGCAGCGATGCCGGCCCGCGCGCGGCGCCCCCGATGCCGTTCCCCGCACAGCAGCCCGAAGCCGCCCCCCAGGCGCCGGCCGCGTCCGCGCGGCCAGCGCCGCCGCGGCCCGGCTCAGCCGCCGCGCCCGGCTCAGCCGCCGCGCCCGGCTCAGCCGGCCCGCCCAGGCCCGGATCACGTCCGGGCACGGCCGGCCCGCGGCCCGGCGCGCCCCGGCCCGGGCCACGTCCGGGTAACAATCCGTATAGCTCCACCCCGACGGGAATGGGCTCGGCGCCGCGCGGCCAGGCGGCCCGGCCCGGCCAGCCTGGTACCGGCGGCCCGGCCAGCTTCGCCGGGCCCGGCCAGTCCGCCGGCCGGCCACCGGCGCCCGGCGGACCCCGCGCTCCCGGCCGGCCAGGAGCCGGCAGCCCCGGTGACCTCGCGCGGCCCGGCGGCCCGCGGCCGGGCGGTCCCCGCCCGAGCCCGAGCAGCATGCCGGCCCGGCCGGTCGCCGGGCGGCCGGGCGGCGGTCCCGGCGGTGGCACCGGCGGCCCGGGCGGCCGAGGCGGTCCCGGCACGGGCACCCGGCCGGGCGGCCGCGGCGGCGCCGGCGGCGCCGCCGGCGGCGGTCCCGGCGGCGGTCCCGGCGGCCCGCGTGGCGGCGGCGCCGGCGGGCAGCGGCCGGGCATGGGCCCGGCTCGTCCCGGCGGCGGCGGCCGCGGCCGGAGTGGGACTCAGGGAGCGTTCGGGCGGCCCGGCGGGCGGCCCTCGCGCGGCCGGAAGTCCAAGAAGCAGCGGCGCCAGGAGTTCGACAACATGCAGGCGCCGTCGATCGGCGGCGTGTCGGTCCCGCGCGGGACCGGCCAGGTCATCAGGCTGTCGCGGGGCGCGTCGCTGAGCGACTTCGCCGACAAGATCGGCGTGAACCCGGCCTCGCTCGTCCAGGTGCTGTTCCATCTGGGCGAGATGGTGACGGCGACCCAGTCGGTGAACGACGAGACGCTGCAGCTGCTCGGCGCCGAGCTGAACTACACCGTTCAGGTCGTCTCGCCGGAAGAGGAGGACAGGGAGCTCCTCGAGACATTCGACATCGAGTTCGGCGAGGACGAGGGCGACGACTCCGACCTGATGGCCCGGCCGCCGGTCGTGACCGTGATGGGTCACGTCGACCACGGCAAGACCAAGCTGCTGGACGCGATCCGGCACACCAACGTGGTCGCGCACGAGGCCGGGGGCATCACCCAGCACATCGGCGCCTACCAGGTCAACACCGTGGTGGACGGCCAGGAACGCAAGATCACCTTCATTGACACCCCTGGCCACGAGGCCTTCACGGCGATGCGGGCCCGCGGCGCGGAGACGACCGACCTGGTCGTCCTGGTTGTCGCGGCCGACGACGGCGTGAAGCCGCAGACCACAGAGGCCCTCAACCACGCGCAGGCGGCAGGCGTCCCCGTCGTCGTGGCCGTTAACAAGGTCGACAAGGAAGGCGCCGACCCGCAGCGGGTCAGGGCGCAGCTGACCGAGTACGGGCTGGTGGCCGAGGAGTTCGGCGGCCAGTCGCTGTTCGTGGACGTCTCGGCCAGGAACGGCACGGGCATCGAGACGCTGCTGGAGGCGGTCGTGCTCACCGCCGATGCGGAGCTTGATCTGCGTGCCAACCCGCATCAGCAAGCCCAGGGCGTCGCGATCGAGGCACATCTCGACCGCGGCCGCGGGCCGGTGGCGACCGTGCTGGTGCAGCGCGGCACGCTGCACGTCGGCGACTCGATCGTCGCGGGCGAGGCATACGGCCGGGTGCGCGCGATGCTCGACGAGAACGCCGACCAGGTCAGCGAGGCGCCCCCGTCGCGGCCGGTGCAGGTGCTAGGCCTGACCGCCGTTCCCGGTGCCGGTGACAGCTTCCTCGTCGTCGACGACGACCGGGTGGCCCGGCAGATCGCTGAGCGGCGCGAGGCCCGGGAGCGCAGTGCGCAGTTCGCTCAGCGGCGGCCGCGGATCACGCTGGAGGACCTGGAGTCCGCGCTGAAGTCGGGCGAGCGGGAGGAACTGCTCCTGATCATCAAGGGTGACGTCTCCGGCTCGGTCGAGGCACTGGAGGACGCGCTGCTCAAGCTCGATGTGGGCGAGGAGGTCGTGCTGCGGGTCATCGGCCGCGGCGTGGGCGCGATCACCCAGGACGACGTCAACCTGGCGATAGCCTCCGATGCGGTCATCATCGGCTTCAACGTGCGGCCGGCCGGCCGGGCTGGCGAACTGGCTCAGCGCGAGGGCGTCGACATCCGCTACTACTCGGTGATCTACCAGGCCATCGAGGAGATCGAGGCGGCACTGAAGGGCATGCTGAAGCCGGAGTTCGAGGAGGCTCAGCTCGGCAGCGCCGAAGTCAGGGAGGTCTTCCGGGTGCCGCGGGTCGGCAGCATCGCCGGCTGCATCGTGCGCTCGGGCACAATCACCCGCAACAGCAAGGGGCGGCTGGTCCGCGATGGGGTCGTGGTGGCCGACAATCTCAACGTCGAGTCGCTGCGCCGGTTCAAGGACGACGTCACCGAGGTGCGCGAAGGTTTCGAATGCGGTATCGGCATTGGCTACAACGACGTCAAGGTGGGCGATGTGATCGAGACATTCGAGATGCGGGAGAAGCCGCGCGCCTGACGCAGGAACGGCTGTCGTGTATGTGGGCGCCCTGACCCTGGACGTGCTGCTCGGTGACGTGCGGTCACTGAAGCAGAAGCGTTCAGCGGTCAGGCCGCTCATCGCCGAGGTGCACCGCAGATTCCCCGGCGCAGCAGTGGCCGAGACTGGTCACCTCGAGCTGCACCGCAGGACCGAGATCGGCGTCGCCGTGGTGGCCGCCACGGCGGCGCATGCCATCGAGATGCTGGCGGCGTGCGAGCGCTTCATTGCCGCGCGCCCTGAGATCGAGCTGCTGTCGGCACGGCAGCGGCTATTCAATGACGAGGGGGAGTGAGCCATGGATGCCGCCAGGGCGCGCAAGCTCGGCGAGCGGATCGCTCAGATCGTCGCGGAGATGCTGGAGCGGCGGATCAAGGACCCGCGGCTCGGGTTCGTGACGGTAACTGAAGCCAGGATTACCGGTGACCTGCGCGAGGCCACCGTGTTCTACACGGTCTACGGCTCGGCCGAGGAGCACGCGGCGACCGCGGCCGCGCTGGCTAGCGCGACAGGCCTGATCAGGTCCGAGGTGGGTCGGCAGACCGGGCTCAAGCACACGCCATCGATCGCCTTCAGGCTCGACACCGTGCCCGATAACGCCAGGAACATCGAGGACCTGGTGACCCGCGCCCGCGAGGCCGACGCCGCGCTGGCCGACGCCCGGGCCGGTGCCGAGCCGGCCGGCGACCCTGACCCCTACAAGGTGCCGGCCGGGACCGCCGCGGACGCCGATGCTGACGGCCCTGAAACCGGCGGCGACGGCGAGCCTGGCGGCGGCAATGCGCGCGGGCCCGCCGCGGGCCGGCCGCGGTCATCAGCCGACCGTCTCGGCGAAATCCCCGCCGGCCGCGATCAGGGCGCGGGATACTCGCGATCATGACTGCTGTGTCCGTCCCGGCCATCGACGCGGAGTGGGCGGTGGCCATCAAGGCACTGGACGGGGCAGCGGAGATCTGCCTGGCCTGTCACGTCCGTCCCGATGCGGATGCCCTCGGCTCGATGCTGGCCGTGGCGCAGGCCCTGCGCGCGCGCAGCGGCCGGGCAAGGCCCCGTGTCATCGCGTCCTTCGGCGACGCGCCCTTCGAGGTCCCGAGGATCCTGCGCTTCCTGCCCGGCCTGGAATTGCTGAGCCCGCCGGAGGCCTATCCAGGCCAGCCGGAAGTCATGGTCACCTTCGACGCCGCCAGCCCTGACCGGCTCGGGCTGCTCGAGCCCTGCGCGGCCCGTGCGGGCGAGCTCATCGTCCTTGATCATCACGCGTCCAACACCGGATTCGGCTCTGTCCGGCTGGTCGATCCGGCGGCGGCTGCCACCGCTGTCCTGGCGGACGAGCTCATCAGCAGGCTCGGCGTGCCGCTGTCCGCGGACATCGCGATGGGCCTGTACGCCGGACTCGTCAGCGATACGGGCTCATTCAGGTTCGCCGCGACTTCCCCGCTCGTGCACGAAATGGCGGCGCGGCTGCTGGCGATCGGCATTGATCCCGGCGCCGTTGCGCATGAGCTGTGGGACCGTGCCCCCTTTGGCTACCTGGGCCTGCTGTCTGCGGCGCTGCGCAGGACGGTGCTGGAGCCGGCGGCAGCCGGCGGCCACGGGCTGGTCTGGACCACCGTCACGCGCACCGACCGGGCGGCGTCCGAGCTGTCCCTGGACGCCGCCGAGTCGGTGATCGACGTGGTCCGCCGCACTGACGAGGCCGACGTGGCCGTCGTGCTCAAGGAATCCGACGATCGCCAGTGGCAGGTCTCGGCCCGGTCCAAGGGCAAGGTCGACGTCGGCAGCGCCTGCGTGGCGCTGGGCGGCGGCGGGCATGCCCGGGCGGCCGGGTTCATCGGCGCTGGCAGCGCCGCGGCGACAGTCGCGGCACTGCGCGAGCAGCTCGCCCGGGCCGCGGCGGCGGACGGCCGGTGACGGCCGGCAGCGGGCTGGTAATCGTCGACAAGCCCGGCGGATGGACGTCGCATGACGTCGTGGCCAGGATCCGGCGGCTGGCCGGAACCCGGCGGGTCGGTCACGCAGGCACGCTCGACCCGATGGCGACCGGCGTCCTGGTCATCGGTGTCGAGAAAGCCACCCGGCTGCTCGGTCACCTGGCGCTGACCGAGAAGCAGTACTGGGCGACCATCCGGCTCGGCCAGGCAACCGACACCGACGACGCCGAGGGCGAGGTGATCGCCGAGCAGGGTGCCGCAGCTGTGGACGAGGCGCGGCTGCTGGCCGCGGTCGGCCGGCTCACCGGCGAGATCCAGCAGGTGCCGCCGGCCGTGAGCGCCATCAAAGTCGGCGGGAAGCGCGCCTACCGGCTGGCCCGCGAGGGCACGCCCGCTGAGCTGCCCGCCAGGACCGTGACCGTGCGCGCGCTGACCGTGCTCGACATCCGCCCGCAGGCAGGCCTGCTCGATCTGGACATCGAGGTCACCTGCTCGAGTGGCACATATATCCGGGCAATCGCCCGCGATCTTGGCGCGACGCTCGGGGCCGGCGGCCACCTCACCGCACTGCGGCGGACCAGGGTCGGTCCCTACCTGGTGTCCGGCGCACGGAGCCTTGATCAGCTCGCGGTGTCGCTGGACATTGTCTCGCTGGCCGACGCGGCCGCGGCCGCGTTTGCGCGCCGGGAGCTGACCGCGGCGGAGGCGGGGCTGGTCTCGCGCGGCGGCCGGCTGCCGGCGGCGGGCGGCGCGCGCTCGCCGGTGGCCGCGTACGGGCCGGACGGCACGCTGATCGCGCTGCTCGCCGAAGAGGACGGCGTGGCCCGCTCGCTTGCCGTCTTCACGGGCTAGCAGCGGGCTGGCGGTCGGTGCCGGATGGCGAGGTCGGCCGAGTCCCCGCGACGTGGCAGGCTTATGACACCGCTAACACCGCCGAAGACCGCCACGACAGCAGGGGGGGAGCCGCGCCATGCAGCGGTGGCAGGGCCTGGATGAAGTGCCCCGATCCTGGGGCTCGTCCGTCGTCACGATCGGCGTGTTCGACGGGGTCCACCGCGGCCACCAGCGCATCGTGGCCCGCGCCGGGCAGATCGCGGTGGAGCGGGCGCTGCCGGTCGTGGTCGTGACCTTCGACCCGCATCCTGACGAGGTGGTGCGGCCGGGCTCGCATCCGCCGTTCCTAGGCACCGCCCGCCGCCGCGCTGAGCTGCTGGCCGGCCTGGGCGTCGACGCAGTCTGCGTCCTCCCGTTCACCTACGAGTTCTCGCAGCTTGGACCCGACGAATTCGTCCGCGCGGTCCTGGTAGACCGGCTGCACGCCGCGGCCGTCGTGGTGGGCGAGAACTTCCGGTTCGGCCACCGGGCGTCTGGCGACGTCGTCCTGCTGGCCGAGCTCGGCGAGAAATACGAGTTCACAGCCGAGGGCGTCCCGCTGCTGGCGCAGGAGGATGCGACCGTCTCCTCCAGCGGGATAAGGGAGCTGCTGCTCGCCGGGGACGTGGCAGGGGCCGCCCGCTACCTAGGCCGCCTGCACCGGGTGGAGGGCGTCGTCGTGCGCGGTCAGCATCGCGGCCGGCCGCTGGGCTTCCCTACCGCCAACCTCCAGACGCCGCCGCACACCGCGATCCCGGCCGACGGGGTCTACGCCGGCTGGCTGGTGCGGCTGGCCGCTGACGGCGCCGATGCCGAGCGCTGGCCTGCGGCGATCTCGGTGGGCAGCAACCCGACGTTCGACGGGCAGGACCGGACCGTCGAGGCGTATGCCCTCGACCGGGACGATCTTGACCTGTACGGGGCGCACGTGGCGGCGGACTTCGCCGCGCGGCTGCGCGGCATGATCCGGTACGACTCGGTGACTGAGCTCGTCGAGCAGATGCGCCGCGACGTGGACGCCGCCCGCGAGGTCACCGCGCCTGGCAGCTCCTGAATCATGCTGGCGCAGCAGGACGAACGTCAGACGTAAGCTAGCCAACGCGACTGGCCCGCGGGCTGGCCCGGCGCGTGATACCTTTATGTGCGGCTGAAAGTTCCGGCCCGGTCAGCTGTACCCTCAGGCGGCTGGCTCCAGGGGGAGGCGTCCCGCGCTATTGCGAGCGAGCCCCGCCCGATGACGAATCGCGAAGATAAGGACTGACACGTGCCGCTGGACACAGCCGTGAAAAACGAGATCATTGCCGGGCACGCGACCAGCGAGGGTGACACCGGCTCGCCGGAAGTCCAGGTTGCGCTGCTGACCCGGCGGATCAGTGACCTGACTGAGCACCTGAAGGTGCACAAGCACGACCACCACAGCCGTCACGGGCTGCTGCTGCTCGTCGGGCGCCGCAGGCGGCTGCTGCAGTACCTGTCCCGCACGGACATCTCCCGCTACCGTGCGCTCATCGAGAAGCTCGGCCTGCGCCGATAGGTCAGGCGGGAACTGCGCGCCGCCCGCGGCGCGCAGCAGGTCCGCCGGCGTAATGCCGGCCGGCCGTATAACTGAATACACCACAAAACGAACGACGTCCCGCGGCCCCGGCCCGGAGCGCTGACAGCGCCCACAGCCGGTCCTCGGTAGTGGTTCTCGGGTCGAGGTTCCGCGCAGCAGCAGCTGGGGCGGACCAGGGGCCGAGGGCTTCAATCGAAGACCGGCAGGCTGCCGGCCTGGCACAATGGCAGAGATAACTGGCAAAGGGCAGCTGGCATAACTAGCTAGCACCGCCAGATCACTCAGCCAGCCGGGCGGCATGGCGCTCCACTGGCGGCGGGCAGGCGCGGGACCTCAATCAAGGAGGTCTCACCCGTGGAGGGTGTCTATAGCGCCGAAGTCGTCATCGACAACGGCCCGCTAGGCGTACATAAGCTCCGGTTCGAGACAGGCAGGCTTGCCCGTCTCGCCGCGGGCTCGTCAGTCGTCTACCTCGACGACGAAACCATGGTGCTGTCCGCGACTACCGCGGGCAAGCACCCCAGGGAAGGACTCGACTTCTTCCCGCTCACCGTGGACGTGGAGGAGCGGATGTATGCGGCGGGCCGGATTCCCGGCTCGTTCTTCCGCCGGGAGGGGCGCCCGTCTGAGGACGCGATCCTCACCTGCCGCCTGATCGACCGGCCGCTGCGGCCGTCGTTCGTCGGCGGGCTGCGCAATGAGGTCCAGATCGTCGAGACGATCATGGCGCTGCATCCCGATCATCTCTATGACGTCGTCGCGATCAACGCGGCGTCCCTGTCGACGCAGCTGGCCGGGCTGCCGTTCTCCGGCCCGATCGGCGGCGTGCGCGTCGCCCTGATCAAGGGCCACTGGGTCGGTTTCCCGACGCACTCGCAGCTGGCCGACGCCACCTTCGACATGGTGGTGGCCGGACGGGCACTGGAAGATGGAGACGTCGCGATCATGATGGTCGAGGCCGAGTCCACCCCCAGCACGCTGCGGTTGCTCGCCGATCCTGGCAGCGGTGCGGTGGCGGCGACCGAGGACACCATCCCCGAGGGCCTGGAGGCGGCCAAGCCGTTCATCCGGCAGCTGTGCGAGGCGCAGCAGGAGATCGCCCGGCAGGCCGCCAAGGAGACCGCGAACTTCCCGACCTACTCCGACTACAGCCAGGACGTCTTCGACGCGCTCGCGGCCGAGGTTTCGGACGACCTCGGCCGGGCCCTGACGATCGCCAGCAAGAAGGACCGGGAGACCGAGACCGACCGGATCAAGACCCTGGCAGCGGAAAAGCTCGCCGCGCAGTTCGAGGGCCGGGAGAAGGAGACAAGCGGTGCTTTCCGGGCACTGACCAAGAAGCTGGTCCGGCAGCGGATCATCCGCGACGGCCGTCGCATCGACGGCCGCGGGCTCGCCGACCTCCGGCAGCTTTCCGCCGAGGCGGACGTGCTGCCGCGGGTGCACGGCTCGGCGCTGTTCGAGCGCGGCGAGACCCAGGTCCTCGGCGTCACCACGCTGAACATGCTCCGGATGGAGCAGATGATCGACACGCTCAACCCCGAGCGCACCAAGCGCTACATGCATAACTACAACATGCCGCCGTACTCCACCGGTGAGACCGGCCGGGTGGGCTCGCCCAAGCGCCGCGAAATCGGTCATGGCGCGCTGGCCGAGCGCGCGCTGATCCCGGTGCTGCCCACCCGCGAGGAGTTCCCGTACGCGATCCGCCAGGTGTCCGAGGCAATCGGGTCCAACGGATCGACGTCGATGGGCTCGGTCTGCGCCTCGACGATGTCGCTGCTGGACGCGGGCGTGCCGCTGAGGGATATGGTGGCGGGCATCGCGATGGGGCTGATTTACGAGGGCGGCGAGTACGTCACCCTGACCGACATCCTCGGCGCCGAGGACGCGTTCGGCGACATGGACTTCAAGGTTGCCGGCACCCGTGACGTCATCACCGCGCTGCAGCTCGACACCAAGCTGGACGGCATTCCCGCATCGGTGCTCGGCGCGGCGCTGAAGCAGGCCCGCGGTGCCCGGCTGACGATCCTCGAGGTGATGCGCGAGGCGATCAGCAGCCCGGGCGAGATGAGCCAGTACGCGCCGCGGATCATCACGGTCAGGGTGCCGGTGGACAAGATCGGAGAGGTCATCGGCCCGAAGGGCAAGATGATCAACTCGATCCAGGAGGACACCGGAGCCGATATCACGATCGAGGATGACGGCACCATCTACATCGGCGCCACCGACGGCAGCTCGGCCGAGGCCGCCAGGTCCGCGATCAATGCGATCGCCAACCCGCACATTCCCGAGGTCGGCGAGCGATTCCTCGGCACCGTAGTGAAGACCACGACATTCGGCGCGTTCATCTCGCTGCTGCCCGGCAAGGACGGTCTGCTGCACATCACCCAGATCCGCAAGCTGCACGGCGGCGTGCGGATCGAGAACGTCGACGACGTGGTCAAGGTCGGAGACAAGATCCAGGTCGAGATCCGCGAGGTCGACGACCGGGGCAAGCTGTCGCTGGTTCCGGTCGAGGTCGTCGAGCGCGAGGCCGCGGGCGAGAACCTCGGCGGCGGCGGTGACGACCGGCGCGGTGATCGCGACCGCGGCGGCGATCACGGCGAAGAGCACCACCGGAGCCGGCAGCGCAGCCGCGGATCCGGATCCGGCAACTCATGACGGCGCAGACACAGCGGCCAGCGGGTGACGGCGATTCCGCCGTCACCCGCACGGTCCTGCCGGGCGGACTGCGCGTCATCACCGAGTCGCTGCCGGCCGTGCGGTCGACCGCTTTCGGCATCTGGGCCGGAGTCGGCTCGCGCGACGAGGGCCCGGAGCATGCCGGGGCGACGCATTACCTGGAGCACCTGCTCTTCAAGGGCACTGCCAAGCGGACCGCGCTGGAAATCTCGGCGGCGATGGACGCGGTCGGCGGCGAGCTGAACGCGTTTACCGCGAAGGAGTACACCTGCTACTACGCGCGGGTGCTCGACGCTGACCTGCCGCTTGCCATCGACGTGCTGTCCGACATGGTGAACAGCTCGCTGATCGAGCCGAAGGACGTCGAGGCCGAGCGCGGCGTGATCCTCGAAGAGATCGCGATGAACGACGATGACCCCACGGATACCGTCCACGAGGCGTTTGCCGCGCAGCTGTTCGGCGATACGCCACTCGGCCGGCCTATCCTCGGCACCGTCGACTCGATCAACTCGATCAGCCAGGCTCGGATCGCCGAGTACTACCATGCCCGCTACACCCCGGACACGCTGGTGGTGGCGGCCGCTGGCAGCCTCGACCACGAGCAGGTCGTCGAGCTCACCCGGTCATCTTTTGGCAGCATCCTGACCGGCGATACCTCGCCGCTGGCGCCGCGGCTGACCGGGCCGGCCGCGGACGGCTCGGGCACCGGCGTGCGGCTCGTCTCGCGCCCCATCGAGCAGGCGAACCTCGTGCTCGGCTGCGCCGGGCTGGCGCGGACCGATAACCGCCGGTTCGCGCTCGGCGTGCTGAACGCCGCGCTCGGCGGCGGCATGTCCTCGCGGCTGTTCCAGGAGGTACGGGAGAACCGAGGCCTGGCGTACTCGGTCTACAGCTTCAGCTCGCAGCACGCCGACACTGGCGTCTGGGGCGTCTACGCGGGCTGCCTGCCCGCCAAGGCTGACGAGGTGCTCGCCATCTGCCGGGACGAGATCGCCAAGGTCGTCTCCGGCGGCCTGACCGATGAGGAGCTCGAGCGGGGCAAAGGGCAGCTGCGCGGCTCCATCGTGCTCGGCCTGGAGGATCCGTCCTCGCGGATGAGCAGGCTGGGCAAGGCCGAGCTGGTCTACCCGCGGCTCGAGCCAGTCGATGAGATACTCGCATCGATCGGCGGGGTAACCCACGACGAAGTGCGCGAGGTTGCCGCCGCCGTGCTTGCGCGGCCCAAGACGCTCGCGGTGGTGGGCCCGTTTGACGACCGGGAATCGTTCGAGTCCATCATCGCCGCCTGAATCACCGGCGGCCGCGGCCGCCGTCAGCGAGGGAGCATGATGATCAGGGTCGGTGTGCTCGGCGCCAAGGGGCGGATGGGATCGCAGGTATGCCAGACGGCGGCAGCCGCCGATGACCTCGAGGTGTCCGCGGCCGTCGACGCCGGTGATGAGCTCGACTCGCTGGCCGGATCCGACGTGGTGGTGGACTTCACCCATCCGGGCGCGGTCATGGAGAACCTGCGCTGGTGCGTGGCGCACGGACTGGACGTGGTTGTCGGCACGTCCGGGTTCGACGACATGCGGCTTTCCGTCGCAGCGGAGTGGCTGCAGCGGGCGCCGGGAGTGCGGGTGCTGATCGTGCCCAACTTCTCTGTCGGTGCCGTGCTGATGATGCGATTCGCCCAGCTTGCGGCGCCGTTCTTCGAGTCCGCGGAGATCATCGAGATGCATCATGCGGCCAAGGCCGACGCTCCCTCTGGCACGGCCGCGCGCAGCGCCGCAATGATCAGCTCCGCAAGGGCCGCCGCGGGCCTGGGGCCGCCGCCCGATGCGACCGCGACGCAAGTCGAAGGCGCGCGCGGCGCGGTGCTGGAGGGCGTGCACGTCCACTCGGTTCGGCTGGCCGGATTGCTGGCACATCAGGAAGTGCTGTTCGGCGGCCACGGCGAGGTACTGACCATCCGGCATGACTCGCTGGACCGGGCATCGTTCATGCCCGGAATGCTGCTGGCGGTCCGCGGCGTCGGATCGCTGCCCCCTGGCCTAACCGTCGGACTGGAGGGCATGCTAGGTCTGGAGTAGCGCGGCCGGCGGCCGCCGGCCTGGCGATGGGGGGCGGGGATGAGGGCAATCCTCAACGTGATCTGGCTAGTGCTCTGCGGTTTCTGGATGGCTATTGCCTATGCGCTTGCCGGGCTTGTTTGTTTCGTCCTGATTATTACGATCCCGTTCGGAATCGCGTCCTTCCGCATCGCGGGCTACGTGCTCTGGCCGTTCGGCCGCACGATCGCGCCGCGCGGCGACTCTGGTGGCGGGGCGCTGATCGGCAACATCCTCTGGATCATCCTGTTCGGCTGGTGGCTGGCAATCGGCCACCTGGTCACCGGCGTGCTGCTGTGCATCACGATCATCGGCATCCCGCTTGGCCTGGCGAACTTCAAGATCATTCCGATCACGCTGGTGCCGCTCGGCGTCCAGATCGTGCCCGAGCGGGAGTACTCCAGCGCGCTGTGACGCCGGCCAGGCACCGGCGGCGCCGGGCTGGATGACATACGGTCGCGTTATGTGCCGGAGCATCAAGACCCTGCGTGAGCCCTACACCGAGAGCGTGACCGAGCAGGACGTGCGGGCAGCCGCGCTGCAGTACGTCCGGAAGGTCAGCGGTTTCCGCCAGCCGGCCCGCCATAACGCCGCTGCGTTCGATCAGGCGGTGGATGCGGTGACCAGCGCCACGCTGGCGCTGCTGGACCGGCTCGAGGTACGCGCCGCCGGCTGAGCGCTGGGCTACAGCTGGCCGACGTCGGTCACCTGCAGCACGGCCTCGCCGGCCCCGTCGGAGGCGGCCAGATCGATCCGGGCGCTGATGCCCCAGTCGTGATCTTCAGCAGGGTCGTCGATGATCTGGCGCACCGACCAGTGGTCGGCGTGCGTCTCGATAATCAGCAGGGCCGGGCCCCGCGCGTCGGGGCCGGTGCCGATGGCCTCGTGCTCGTCGAAGTACGGCTCCAGCGCGCGCGCCCAGGCATCAGCGTCCCAGCCGTCCAGTGCGTCCAGCGCGCCCAGCTCGTCGTAGCGGCGCAGCGCGGCGAGCTCGACCCGGCGGAAGAGCGCGTTGCGCACGAGCACCCGGAATGCCCGGGGATTGCCGGTCACCGCCGGCGGCCGCTCGTCGAGCGGCGCGGCCGTCTGCTGCGCGGGATCGCGCAGCCGCTCCCACTCGTCGATCAGGCTGGAGTCGACCTGCCGGACCAGCTCGCCCAGCCACTCGATCAGGTCGGCGAGCTCCTCGGTCCTGGCTTCCTCCGGCACGGTCTGCCGCAGCGCCTTGAAGGCGTCGGCCAGGTAGCGCAGCACTAGTCCTTCGGACCGGGACAGCCCGTAGTAGCCGATGTACTCCACGAAGGTCATCGCCCGCTCGTACATGTCCCGCGCCACCGATTTTGGTCTGAGCTCATAGTCGGCAACCCAGGGGTGACCGCGCCGGTAGATGTTGTATGCACCCTCGACCAGGTCGGCGAGCGGCCGCGGGTAGGTGACCGAATCGAGCAGATCCAGCCGCGTCTCGTAGTCGACGCCGTCGGCTTTCATCTGCGCCACGGCCTCGCCGCGCGCCTTGAACAGCTGCGCCGAAAGCACCTGCCGCGGGTCGTCCAGGGTCGCCTCGATGACCGACAGCACATCCAGCGGGTAGCTGGGCGATTCCCGGTCCAGCAGCTCGATCGCGGCAAGCGCGAGCGGTGACAGCGGCTGGTTGAGCGCGAAATCGGCCTGCAGGTCAACGGTCAGCCGCCAGCGGCGCCCGTCGGCATCGGGCTCGGCGAGCCGCTCGACCACGCCGCCGGCTACCAGCGCGCGGTAGATGGCGAAGGCGCGCCGGATATGGCGGCGCTGCGCGGCGGGATCCTCATGGTTGTCGGTCAGCAGATGGCGCATGGCCGCGAACGCGTCGCCCGGCCGGCTGATCACGCCGAGCAGCATCGCGTGGCTGACCGTGAAACTGGACTGCAGCGGCTCGGGCTCTGCGGCCACCAGCCGCTCGAAGGTGGGCTTGCCCCACGAGACGAATCCCTGCGGCGGCTTCTTGCGCACGACCTTGCGGCGCTTCTTCGGATCATCGCCGGCCTTGGCCAGCGCCTTCTCGTTCTCCACGACGTGCTCGGGAGCCTGCACGACGACCGCGCCGACCGTGTCGTAGCCGGCCCGTCCGGCCCGTCCGGCGATCTGATGGAACTCGCGTGCCTGCAGATGCCGGTTCTTGGTCCCGTCGTACTTGGACAGCGCGGTGAACACGACCGTGCGGATCGGGACGTTGATGCCCACGCCGAGGGTGTCGGTGCCGCAGATGACCTTCAGCAGGCCGGCCTGGGCCAGCGTCTCCACCAGCCGCCGGTATCTGGGCAGCATCCCGGCGTGGTGCACGCCGATGCCGTGCCGGACAAGCCGGGACAGCGTCTTGCCGAAGCCGGCGCTGAACCGGAAGCCGCCGATCAGCTCGGCGATGGCGTCTTTTTCGCCGCGTGTGCATACGTTGATGCTCATCAGCGCCTGGGCCTGCTCGACCGCGGCCGCCTGGGTGAAATGCACGACGTAGACAGGTGCCTGCCGGGTGGCTAGCAGCTCCTCCAATGTTTCGTGCAGCGGGGTGAGCACGTAGGAGAAGAGCAGCGGCACCGGCCTGTCGGCCGACCGGACTACGGCGGTCGGCCGCCCCGTGCGGCGGGTCAGATCGCGCTCGAACCGGCTGACGTCGCCGAGGGTTGCCGACATCAGCACGAACTGGGCCTGCGGCAGCTCGATCAGCGGTACCTGCCAGGCCCAGCCGCGGTCGGGATCGGCATAGAAATGGAATTCGTCCATGACGACCTGACCGACATCGGCCTGAGGTCCCTCGCGCAGCGCGATGCTGGCGATGATCTCCGCGGTGCAGCAGATAATCGGGGCCGTGGCGTTGACGCTGGCGTCGCCGGTCATCATGCCGACATTGGCAGCGCCGAACATGTCGCACAGCGCGAAGAATTTCTCCGACACCAGCGCCTTGATCGGCGCGGTGTAGAAGCTGCGCACGCCCTGCGCCAGCGCCGCGAAGTGCGCCCCTGCGGCCACGAGGCTCTTGCCGGAGCCGGTCGGCGTGCTGAGGATCACGTTGGCACCCGAGACGATCTCGATCAGTGCCTCTTCCTGGTGCGGGTACAGCACCAGCCCCTGCCCGGCGGTCCAGCTGGCGAAAGCCTCGAAAAGGGAATCGGGGTCGGTGGTCTCGGGCAGCTGATCGGCCAGGGTTGCGGTCTGTTCGGCGAGAGTCATGGTCAGTCCATCGTGCCAGTCCCGGCGAGCGGGCTGCCCGCGCGGGATGACGAGGTCGAGGCCTGACGTCCTGGCGCGGCTCGCTTACCGCCTCGGCCAGGTCACGCAGGGTCGGTCAGCCCAGCGTAGCCGGCCTGGCGCTGGAGCTCGATGAGCACCTGCGGTCCGGCGGCGAGGGCCCAACGGCCGTAACGGCTATGCGGCCAAGACGCTGCAGACCGAGGCGGGGCCGGTGATGGTGTCGGCGCGTACCGATAGGTCCAGGCCGGCCCGGCGGGCGCGCCGACGCATGAGGCGGGCGAGCTGCAGGGCCAGGACGCAGGTGAAGACGTGGACGCGGATGCTGTGCTCGGTCCAGTGGAACATCGACGAGAACGACGCCGCGTGCGGGTCTTTCATCTGCCGGAAGGCGGACTCGGCCTCGGACTGGGACCGGTAGGCGGCGACCACCTCGGCCGCGGGCCGGTCGTCGTGGCTGGTGATCAGCACGTGCCTGCCGAAGATCTCCTCTTCCAGGGCGGCGCGGGCACCGGGGTCGATGCCCCAGGTGAGGCGGTGGTCTTTCGGGCGCTCGCCGGCCAGCGTCCAGGTGATCACCCGCCGCGCCCGGCCGGCGTGCGGGATCGTGGCGATCTCGGCTTCCGCCCTGGCGCGGGGGCGGCGGGTCTTGCCGCGGGCCAGGGTGGAAGCCAGCTCGTCCAGCTTGCGGCCGGCCTTGGCCAGGGTGGTGCCGGTGAACCCGCGGGCCTGGCTTTCGTGCAGCTCCGGGGAGTGGGTCAGGATCGCCCGCCGCTCCGCCCCGTACACGTGGCGGCGGGTGTCGCAGGCGGTCAGGTCGCCGAGGCGGTCCTCCTCGAGGATGCCGCGGGCGGCGGCGAGCAGGTCCGGGCGGCCGGAGGCGGGCACTGACCCGACGTAGTGCAGTTCCGTCCCGGCGAGGCGTGCGAAGTTGTCCTCGGAGTTCTGCCCGGCGTCGAACACCACGGTCATGTCCGCGGCCGGAGCGCCCGCCGAGGCGCAGATCGCCGCGTGCCGCCCGGCCAGTGGCTGATCTCCTCCAGGTCCTCCAGGCTCACCGCCCGCATCGCGTCCCAGAACCGGCGGTGATCCAGCGCGCTGGCGGGGATCCTGGTGAACCGGTCCGCGGCGGCGGTCTTCCACCAGTCGGCGAGCTTGGAGCACGGAGCGATCAGGCGGTTCAGCGCGGCCAGCGCCAGGTAGGTGCCCGCATCCGCACTGCGGGGCCCGGCTGCCTCGTCGATGATGCCGGCCACGCCCAGATCTTCCAGCATGCCCCATGCGGCGGCGACCGCGCCGAAGTCCTTGTGCTGGGTACGGCCGGGCAGGCCTAGCCCGCCGCCGCGCATCGCGGCCGCAAGCTCATCCGCAGTGCCCAGGTATCCCTGGGAGACGATCCGCGCTTTGCCGTCCACGCGGGCGGCCTCGACCAGGTAGTAGTAGGTCGCCTTGCCGCGCCTCTTTCCGACGATCGATGCCATATATGGGTAATACGCTTTCCAGCGGCCGGATACCGGCACCGACACGCTGCTTGCGCAGGACAGGCCCGCTGACGCCCCGGCAGCGACCCGCCTCAGGAATCCAAGATCAACTTATCCCGGAAACTCCGGCTAGCTCGCGGGCGACGCCTGCTGCCGCGGTGAGCCCGGCACGGGTCATCTCGGTCAGCCGATCAATGTGCCCGCCGGTCATCCGCCCAGTGTCTCAGGCGCCTGTCAGTCAGGTCAGGCGGTCGTAATCCGGCTCGCGGCATGCAGATCCAGCTCGGTGACCGAGACCTCCCGCATCTTGAACTTCTGCACCTTGCCGGTGATGGTCATCGGGAACTCGGCGGTGAACCGCACGTACCGCGGGATCTTGTAGTGCGCGATCTTGCCGGTGCAGAAGGCCCTGACGTCATCGCTGGTCAGCTCGCTGGCCGGGCGAAGCTTGATCCAGGCGCACAGCTCTTCGCCGAACTTCGCATCGGGCACGCCGATGACCTGCACATCCTCGATGTCCGGATGGGTGTAGAGGAACTCCTCGACCTCGCGCGGGTAGACGTTCTCGCCGCCGCGGATCACCAGGTCCTTGATCCGCCCGACGATGTTGAGGTAGCCCGCCTCATCAATGACCGCCAGGTCGCCGGTGTGCATCCACCGGCCGGCATCGATCACCTCGGCGGTTTTCTCCGGCTCGTTCCAGTAGCCGAGCATCACCGAGTAGCCGCGGGTACAGAGCTCGCCCGTGTCGCCGCGCGGCAGGACCAGGCCGGTCGCCGGGTCGGTCACCTTGACCTCGATATGCGGATGCACCTGGCCGACCGTGGAGACCCGCCGGACCAGCTCGTCGTCGGCCCTGGTCTGCGCGGCAACCGGCGAGGTCTCGGTCATCCCGTAGCAGATCGTGACCTCGGACATGTGCATCTCGCTGACCACGCGCTTCATCACCTCGACCGGGCAGGGTGATCCGGCCATGATGCCGGTGCGCAGGGTGGACAGGTCGTAGGACCCGAAGTCCGGCATCGCCAGCTCGGCGATGAACATGGTCGGGACCCCGTACAGCGCGGTGCACTTCTCCAGCTGCACCGCCGCCAGCGTGACGGCCGGTTCGAAGCTCGGCGCCGGGATCACTATGCAGGCGCCGTGCGTGGTGCAGGCGAGGTTTCCGAGTACCATCCCGAAGCAGTGGTAGAACGGCACCGGGATGCAGACCCGGTCGGCGGCGGTGTACCGGCACAGCTCGCCGATGAAGAAGCCGTTGTTGAGGATGTTGTGGTGCGACAGGGTCGCGCCCTTGGGGAAGCCCGTGGTCCCGCTGGTGTACTGAATGTTGATCGGATCGTCGAAAGCCAGCTCCGCCGTGCGCTGCCGCAGGGCAGCCGGCCCGGTCGCCGCTGTATCGGTACCCGCTGCCACCAGGTCATCCCATTCGGCTGTGCCCAGGTAGATCACCTGCTCGAGTTCATCAAGCTCGCCGCGCACCTCGCCGATCATGCCGCGGTAGTCGCTGCTCTTGAACCCAGCCGCGCTGACCAGCAGCCGGATGCCGGACTGGCGCAGCACAAAACCGAGCTCGTGGGTGCGGTAGGCCGGGTTGATGTTGACAAGGATCGCCCCGATCTTCGCGGTGGCGTACTGCAGCAGCACCCACTCGGCGCAGTTGGGCGCCCAGATGCCGACCCGGTCGCCTTTCTCGATGCCTGCCCTGAGCAGGCCGTGCGCCACGGCGTCGGTGTCGGCGTCGAGGCGGGCGTAGGTCCGCCGGCTGCCCGTCGGCACGTCGACCAGCGCCTCGTGATCGGGATATTCGGCCGCTATCCGCCGCAGGTTGTCGCCGATCGTCTCGCCCAGCAGGGCGATCGGCGAGGTTCCGTGGCTATACGACAGCTGAGTTCCACCGGGCATCGCGCATCCTCCGGAATCGGTTGATCCCATGATCCTCCGTTTGGCCTGGTGGTGTGAAGGTCCCCGGCTTAGTGCGTCCTGCCGGAAAATTGCACCGGCAGCACTACGACCGCAGCGGAGTTACTGTCTAAGTACTCACTGCAGCGTGCTTGCCCGGAGCGGCAAATGGGAACGTGGATTGTCTGGATCATCGCGGCGGCTGTGCTCGGCGTCGCCGAGATCCTGACGACCACGTTCGCGTTCGGCCTGATTGCCCTGGCCGCGCTGGTCGGCGCCGTGGTCGGCGCGGCAGGCGGGGACGCGGCGCTGCAGTTCGGCGCGTTCGTTCTGGCCTCCGCAGCCGGGCTGGGCATCGCCAGGCCCTTCGCCATGCGGCATCTGCGGCAGCCGCCGCTGCTGCGCAGCGGCACCGCCGCCCTCGTCGGGCGCACCGCGTACGTGCTGGAAGAGGTCAGCGCCCAGAGCGGAAAGGTCCGGATCGGGGGCGAGCTGTGGTCCGCGCGCCCCTATGACGAGACCCTGGTGATCTCGGCCGGCACCACCGTGGACGTCATGCAGATCGAGGGCGCGACCGCTCTCGTTTATCCCAGGGAGTTACCATGATCTTCGAGACTGCCGGTATCGCGGGCGCGGTCATCGTCGTGCTGATCCTGGTGATCATGCTGCGTACGGTCCGGATCGTGCCGCAGGCACGCGCGCGCAACGTGGAGCGGCTCGGCCGGTACCGCAAGACGCTCGAGCCGGGGATGAATTTCATCATCCCGGTCATCGACCGGGTCAAGCCGCTGATCGACTTGCGCGAGCAGGTTGTGTCGTTCCGCGGGCAGCCCGTGATTACCGAGGACAACCTGGTCGTGTCGATCGACACAGTGCTGTTCTTCCAGGTCACCGACCCGCGGGCGGCCGACTACGAAATCGTCGATTACATCCAGGCGATCGAGCAGATCACCGCGACGATGCTGCGCAGCGTGATCGGGTCGATGGACCTGGAGCAGACCCTGACCTCCCGCGACAAGATCAACACCATGCTGCGCGGCGTGCTGGACGATGCGTCGGGCAAGTGGGGGATCCGGGTTACCCGGGTGGAGATCAAGGCGATCGACCCGCCCAAGAGCGTCATCGACGCGATGGAGAAGCAGATGCGCGCCGAGCGGGAGAAGCGCGCGGCGATCCTCACCGCCGAGGGGCTGCGGCAATCGAAGATCCTCACCGCGGAGGGCGACAAGCAGAGCAACATCCTGCGGGCAGAAGGCGAGCGGCAGGGCTCGATCCTGCGCGCCGAGGGCCAGGCAAAGGCCATCGAGACGGTATTCCAGTCGATTCACGAAAACGACCCCGACCCCAAGCTGCTCGCCTACCAGTACCTGCAGACGCTGCCGCAGCTTGCGCAGGGACCAGGAAACACCGTGTGGATGATCCCGAGCGAGCTGACCAGCGCGCTGAAGTCGGTCAGCTCCGCCTTCGACGGATCGGGCGGCGGCCGGCCGGATGCGCGGCTGCCGGATGCTCTGGCTCCGGCCGCGGATGCTCCGGCCGCGGCGGGCCCGGCCACAGGCCCCCCGGCTCCGGCCGCTGATGCCCAGGCACCGGCACCGGCCCCGGCTGCGGATGCGGATGCGGCTGCGGATGCGGATGCGGATGCGGATGCGGATGCGCCGAGCCTGCCATCGCCACGGCTCGGCGGCGACCCGCTCGGCGCAGGGTCACGGACGGATCGCCAGGCCAACGGTCAGCAGGGCGCCGAAAGCCAGTTGCAGCCGCCCGGTCTGGCCCAGCGCGGCGATCAGGCCGGGGCCTGAGGCACCGCCCAGCACCTGGCGCAGCGGCGGCAGCGCGAACGGCACCGCGGCAAGCGCGATGAGGGCCAGCGGCGCTACCGGCGCCATCGCGGCCGCGACGCAGAACGGCAGCACCACGCAGGCGGCATACAGCAGCCGGGTCCGCTTGTCGCCGAGCACCACGGCCAGGGTCCGCTTCCCGGTCAGGCTGTCGGTCGGTATGTCGCGCAGGTTGTTGATGACCAGCAGCGCGCAGGCGAGCAGCCCGACCGGCACTGACGCGGCCAGGGCCAGCCAGGCCAGCAACCGCATCTGCACGTAGGCGGTCCCGGCTACGGCGGCCACGCCGAAGAACAGGAAGACCGAAATCTCGCCGAGGGCCCGGTATCCGTACGGCCGGCCGCCGCCGGTGTAGAACCAGGCGGCGGCAACAGCGCCGGCGCCCAGCAGCAGCAGCCACCACGAGGTCGCCACGGCCAGGACCAGGCCGGCCACGCAGGCGACGGCAAAGCAGCCCAGCGCCGCCGCGAGCATGTGCCGGGGCAGGGCTAGCTCGGCTGCGACCAGCCGGACCGGCCCGACCCGCTGCTTGTCCGTGCCGCGGATTCCGTCGCTGTAGTCATTGGCGTAGTTGACGCCGACCTGCAGCGCGAGCGCGACGACCAGGGCCAGCGCCGCCCGCCACAGCGAGAACCGGCCATAGCCGAACGCGACGCCCGAGCCGACGACCACGGGGACCACAGCGGCCGGCAGCGTCCGCGGCCGCGCGCCCGCTACCCAGTCTCGTGCTGCGGCCACATCCTGCCCTTCGCTGACGCTTCGGAGGTCACAGAGTAGCCGCGCCGGAGACGCGGGCCGAATTCGCCTGTGCCCGCCGCCGCCAGCAGGCTCACCTGGCCGGCGGCAGCACCTCGGCGGCGGCCTCGTAGATGTGGCTGATCTGCGCGCCGGTCAGGTGCCGGCGCCGGGCCGCCCGGGCCTTCCGGCTGAAGTACTTGCGGACCCACGCGCCGCTGAACACGTCCACGCCGCGCAGGCTGGCGACCGCCCACGGGATCGTCGGGCCGTAGATCACCATCACCGGCCGGACGCCGAGCGGCTGCCCAAGCGCGGCGCCCACCAGCAGGGAAGCCTGCGCTGCCTCCCAGCGGGCGTGCACGAGCCGTTCTTTCCTGTTGGCCGGCCCGTGGTAGAGGATCTTGCCACCCGAGGCCCGCACCGGGAGCCGGCGATCCCAGTACTCAGAGTCCACCGCGAACACGCCGGGCGGCCCGATGACGAGGTGATCGATGACCGAGCCGCTGCCGGGAATCGCCCGAGCGTGCAACGCCAGGTAGCCGCTGGGCCGAAGCAGCAGCAGCCGCCGCCGGGTACGCCGCTGCGCCGCGGTGACCCGTGCCGCCGCGGGTATGACCGCCATCCGCTTCGACTGGTAGACAGTATCGGCGATGGCCACGAGGGCGGCGAAAGTCAGCCCCACCCGCCATCCGAGCCAGATCGTTACGGCTATTCCCACCACCGCGGCGATGACGGCCCGGCGGATCCAGACGGGCACGCGCGGGTCCGCCCCCAGGCCGCTTATTGCCGGGCGCGAGGCGGGGGCGACGGGGGTACTCGCCTCTTGCAGGGCCTCGACCGGCAGCAACGGCCCGGTCTGTTCGATGTCGGGCTCAGTCTCCCGGTCCACATCTGTGAGCGTAACCGAAACCGCACGCCGGGAAACGCACTGTCGACCACGACCTGGGCGGCCCGGTTGGACCGGCTCAGGCGCGCGGGCTACTGTTCGGTCACGTGACCCAGATTCATGACCTCACCGTGATCGAGCAGGCTGCCGTCATCGCTGCCGGTGAGCTTTCGCCGGTCGAGATCACCGACCATTACCTGGACCGAATCGACCGCCTGAATGAGCAGGTCGGAGCGTTCTATACGGTAACCGGCGAGCTTGCCCGCGGGCAGGCAGCGCGGGCGGAGAAGGCCGCCGCGCAAAGCCGCCGGGAAGGTGCCGGGCTCGCCGCGCCGCTGCCGCCGCTGACCGGCGTGCCGATCCCGATCAAGGACCTGAACATGGTCGCGGGGGTGCGGCTCACCTTCGGCAGCACCGTGTTCGCCGACAATGTCGCGACAGATGACGATTATGTGGTCGCGCGGCTGCGCGCAGCCGGGTCGGTCCTGACCGGGAAGACGGCTACGCCGGAGTTCGGACTGCCCTGTTACACCGAGACGAAAATTGGCCCGCCCGCCCGCACCCCCTGGGACCTGTCGCGCTCGGCCGGCGGCTCGAGCGGCGGCGCGGCCGCTGCGGTCGCGTCCGGACTGGCGCCCGCGGCGCAGGGCAGTGACGGCGGCGGCTCGATCCGGATCCCGGCCAGCGTGTGCGGGCTGTTCGGGATCAAGCCGAGCCGCGGCCGGATCTCACAGGGGCCGCTCATGCCTGACCTGGCCGGGCTGTCCACTGACGGCCCGATCGCGCGGACGGTCGCCGACGCGGCGCTGCTGCTCGACGTGATGGCCGGCAATTATCCCGGTGACATGTACACCCAGCCGCCGCTGGCGGCGGGCGAGACCTTCCTGCGCTTCGCCGGCCGCGAGCCGGGCCGGCTGCGCATCGCCCGGTCACTGCAGACGGTGATGCCAGGCGCCGGCCCGCACCCGGACTGCGTGGCTGCCTACGAGGAGGCCAGCGCGCTGCTGGCCAGCCTCGGGCACGAGGTCGAGGATGTCGAACTGCCGTTTCGGCCGGAGGCGATCCCCGCGTTCGAGACGCTGTGGTACTCGATGGCGACGCTCGCCCCGATCGAGGCGGCACAGGAGGAAGAACTGCTGCCGCTTACCCGGTACCTGCGCGGCCGCGGTCTCGCGCTGCGGGCCGTCGACCTGCTCTTCGCTCAGGCCTACCTGCAGGCCGTCTCCCGGTCGGCGCTGAGCATGCTCAGCAGCTTCGACGCGATACTCCACCCGACGCTGGCATCGCCCCCGGTGCCGGTCGGGTACTTCGATGAGGTCGAGCCTGCTGAGAACTTCGAGCGGCAGAAGCAGTTCACGCCCTGGACCGCGCTCTATAACCTGTCCGGGCAGCCGGCTGTCAGCCTCCCGCTGCACTGGACCGCCGCGGGACTGCCGATCGGCGTGATGCTGGCGGGCCGGATCGGCGACGAGGGCACGCTGATCTCGCTGTCGGCGCAGCTCGAGGCGGCCCGGCCATGGCGGGACCGGCACCCGGCTTCCTGGTAGGCGACGGTCGGCCGCCGGGTCTACGGCCGCTGCCTCAGCAGCCGCCGGCCGGTCCCGGCGTGCCGGTGCCGGCCGCGGGCTGGTCCACGACCCCGGCGGCCGCGGCGCGCAGCACGGCACCGAAGTGCACGACGTACCACCGGCCGCGCCACGAGATCAGCGAGGCTATGCCGATCGAGCGCAGCTGGCCCTGCTGCCGGTAGACGATCCGCGCGCCGGCGACATGCCAGTAGCCCACGGAGTTGTAGCACACGCCGGGGTCGATCCAGCTGGCCTCCGCCGACGGCACGATCACTGTGAGCAGCGTGGCCCGCCTCGCCCCGCGGCCGAGAAACTGATGCGCGGCACGGACGTCGAGCTGGAAATCGCCCATCAGGCGGCTGTGCCAGTCGGCTGCGGGATCGGAGATCGCCTTGACCTGCTCGTAGGCGGCGAGCGGGAAGAAGGCCTGGCTCGCGAACGCGGGCTTGCTTGTCACCACGGCGGCCCACAGGTCCGTCATCTCGGCGCGGAAGACTCGGGTGCGCGCACTGGGGAAGATCCTCGTCTGGTGCGGGCCGCCGGGCGGCGGCACCGAGATCAGCGCCGGCGACGTGCTCGGGCGGTCGGCCACCGGCGAGGGGGAGTTCGTCAGCGACCCGGCCGCTGGTGCTGCGCTGGAATGGGTGCCGGCCACGTTGCGGGGCGTCGGGCTCTTTGCCGTGACGTGGCTCGTGGCCTGGCCCGAGCAGGCCGCAGCCAGGACAGTAACCGCTGCGGCCAGCACCGCGGACCGCAGTGCGCGATGCTGCACGTGTCGGCTTGCCCGAAGGCAACGGGTTTTCGCAGGTATTTCGATCACTGGCCCCCGCGGTGATCGGGCAGTTAGTTACATGTCGTGCCGAAGGCGCCGCCAGCGCCAGCCGGAAGCCCTGATCAGCGTACCGGCCAGGACGCCGCCAGGCGCAGGACCGCGCGCGGTCCGGCGCGAAATGCCCGGCTGTCTTTGCAGCGCGGCTGAGGCCGCCGGCACCGGCTGGCGCCAGATCGTCGGCCTCTGCAACGAGCTCCTCCGTTATGAGCCCACGCCAGTTGTCGCGGCCAACCGGGCGGCCGCCGTAGCAATGGCCGACGGCCCGGAGGCCGGGCTGATGCTGCTGGAGAATCTGAACGACGACCCCGCGGTTGCGCGCTGGCCGCAGCTGCATATCGCCGTGCTGGGCTGCGGCACCGGCCAGGGAAGCGCGACCAGGCGCTGACCGCCTACCGTGCCGCGCTGAGGCTCGGGCTGCCCGATCCGCAGCGGGCCTTCGTCAACCGGCGCATCCCGCCAGCTGGAACTGGGCCAGTGCTAGACGGCTCTGGCATGCGATAAGCCTGGCGGGGGCGCATACTGTAATTGATGAAGCCAACCCGCGCCGCCACCCGGCGCTACCTGCCCGGCAGTCCCTTCAACAAACCGGCTGTGGTCCGGCCTATCGAGCACTACGCGGTGCACGACCAGGTCACCCACGACAAGTACGGCCTCGGCCGGGTCATCGGCGTCGAGGACGAGATCGCCGTCCTTGTCGACTTCGGTTCACTGCAGCAGCGGATCACGACGCCCGACTCCAAGCTGACCAAGCTGTAGGACGGATCGGCGGACCCGCGACGCGTAACACCGGCGCATCCGGCCGCAGCGGCGACGGCGCTCTAGCCCGCGGCTCGGCGGCCGGCTAAGGTCGGCCGAAGCCCAGGCGCTCCAGCCGGGGCCGCGCCCGGCGCTGCCGGGCAGTGTGGTTCGCGATTACTTTTAGTGACCAAATCTGGATCGTGCGGCGAGCCATTCCCTCTAGCATGCCTCTAACCGGAGAATGCGCAGGGGAGCCGGAGGTGGTCGCATGATGCCGGAACGCCGGCCTGCGCGGCTGGCCCGGCGCATCATCACCATCGCGGTGGCCGGATGCGCATCTGCCCTGCTGCTCGGCCTGCTCGCCGTCGGATTCGGCACCGCTCCCGCGCTCGGGCCGGCTCTGGTCCCCTGGCACGGTGCCTGGACATCGGCAGTCGGCGGGAAGCTGCCCGGCGCGCAGACGCTGACGCTGCGGGGACTGGCGCATCGGGCGGAAGTCAGCTTCACCGGCCAGGGCACCGCCGCCATCAGCGCGACCAGCGACAACGATGCCTTCCTCGCGCTGGGTTACGTGCATGCCGAGTTCCGGCTGGCCGAGATGGACCTCGAGCGCAGGCTCGGGGCCGGCCGCCTGGCCCAGCTCGCGGGGCCGTCGGCGGTGGCCTCCGACAAGTTCGAGCTGCGTCTGGGCCTGTTGCGCACGGCCCAGCAGGAGTGGGCCCAGACGCCGCGCTCCAGCCCGGCCGCCCAGGCACTGATCTGGTACTCGCGCGGCGTCAATGACTACCTGGCCAGGGCCCGTGCCACCGGCCAGTGGCCCGCGCTCTTCTCGCTGGCCGGCGTCTACCCGGCGGACTGGACTCCCGTCGACAGCCTTGTCATCCAGGGTGACCTCACCCAGGAACTCAATTTCACCACGACGCCGCTTGACTATGCCCTGCTGGAGCGCTCTCTCGGCGTCCAGCACACGATGCAGTGGTTCCCGGTCCTGCCGGTGAGCCAGCAGAGTCCCTACGACCCGGGCCCGTACCGGAACCTGGGCATCGCGCCGATCACCGCCAGCGGCACGCTCCTCACCGCGGCCCGCAAGCCGCCCGCCCGTGCCGGGCCCGCGGCGAGCCCCGTGTCAGCGCCCGAAGCACGTGCGGCTGCCTCACTGCTGGCCCAGGTCAGCGCCCTGCCGGCCGGTCAGGTGCACGGCTACCCGGACAGCAACGCGTGGGCGGCCGCCGGCCCCGAAGTGGCCGGCGGCGGGGCCATGCTCGCCGGCGACCCGCACCTGCCGCAGACACTGCCGGCGGTCTGGTACCAGGTGGCGATCTCGGCTCCAGGGCTTGCCGTCTCCGGGGTGAGCGTGCCAGGCCTGCCGGGCATCCTGCTCGGGCATAACCAGCACATCGCGTGGTCACTCACCGATGTGCAGAACCAGTCGACCCTGTTCTACGACGAGCAGACCAGTCCGCGTCATCCGGGCCAGTACTTCTGGCGGGGTCAGTGGCACGCTATGCGCCTGGTGCACTACACGATCGCGGTGCGCGGTGCCGCGGCGCAAAGCCTCACCGTCGGCATCACCGTGCACGGGCCGGTGCTGACGCAGGCAGGCCAGACGGTATCGGTGGACTGGACGGGCAACATCCCCTCACCCGACCTGGCCGTCATGTACGCGGTCAGCAAGGCCGCCAGCTTCGCGCAGTTCCGCTCGGCGCTGGCCAGCTGGCATGCCCCCACCCAGAACTTCGTCTACGCCGACGACCGGGGCAACATCGGCGCGATCTCGGCCGGCTACTACCCGCTGGTACGCCGTGGTCAGCCATGGCTCCCGATGCCGGGAACTGGCGCCGACGATGTGGCCGGCGTCATCCCGTACGCCGCGATCCCGCAGAGCTACGACCCGCCCGATCATGTGCTGGCGACAGCCAATCAGCGGCCGGTCGGAAACGCCTATCCGTATTACATCGGCACGACGGCCAACGCTTTCGATCCCGGCTACCGGGCCAGCGAGGAGTACGCCTACCTGCAGGCGCACCCCTCGGTGCGGCCGTCCGGTTTCGCTGCGCTGCAGACGAGCCTGACTGACCGGCTGGCCGTGCGGATCGTCCCCCGGCTGCTGGCCGCGCTGCGGGCCGCGAAGCTCACCGCGCAGCAGGAGCAGGCCAGGCAGCTGCTGGCGGGCTGGAACGACTGGATGGGCGCGGGTTCGGCTCCCGCCTCGATCTGGTGGACGTTCTGGACGGATTACCTGTCGGCCGTATTCCAGCCCTGGTGGACGGCTCAGCAGGTGCCCGTGCACCTCGACCGGTCCGGCCTGGCCGTGTCGGCCAGCCAGTTCAGCCTGGACCAGGTGCTCGAGGCATGGACACTCGGTGATCAGCACGACCCGGCGTTCACAGCTCCCGGCGGCCAGGCCGCAGATGCGACAACCGACATGCGGGCCGCCTTCGCCGCGGCAGTGAGCCACCTGAAGGCCGAGCTCGGCGGTACCCCCGCCAGCTGGGCCTGGGGGAAGCTGCACAGCAGGAAGTTCCCGTCGCTCACCCAGGCTGCCGCGCTCGGCTATGGCCCGAGGGCCGCGGGCGGCGACCCGTGGACAGTGGACGCGGCCGACGGGGGAATGGTCGCCACCCAGGGCCCGAGCTGGCGGATGATCGCCAGCTGGACGGCGCACGGCGCAGCTGTCGGCGAGGGCATCTACCCGGGCGGGCAGAGCGAGAACCCGGCCTCGCCCTGGTACGCGGATCAGATAGCGGGCTGGTGGGACGGGAAGTACCTGCCGATGCCGCCGGCCGCCGGCGACGGCGGCACCGGGCCGATCCGCTGGGAACTCCGGCCATGAGCGCGCAGCCGGCAGCTGAGCTGAACGCGCCGCGGGCTCACCGGCCGGGCAGAACGCGGCGGCCCCGCGGTGACTGATCTGCGCAGGCTCGGCAAACCCGGCGCGTACCGCCTCGGCAGGCTGCGGGCCCAGGGGATCGGCAAGATGCCGCCGCCCGAGCCGTTCCGGCCGTCGTTCGCCCGGCCGCGCCACCGCGGTCCGCTCTGGCCGTGGCTACTCGGCTGGCTCGGCGGCACCGCGCTGATCGTCGCCGGCGCCGCCGCTGGCTGGTGGTTCGTGCCGTTCGCCGTCGGCCTGCTGGCCGGGATCACCACCACGATCGGCGGCTGGCGGCTTCGGGTGCTGCTGCCTGCGGTTGCTGCGATGGCGCTGGTCGGCTGGGGAATCCCGCTGTGGTGGCCGGCCCTGCACGGCCAGCCGTCCGGGGCGACGGCGCGGGTGATCGCGGCGCTGGCCGGGCTGCCTGCCCATGCCGTTGCCGGCATTGCGGTGACCCTGCTCGTCGCGGTGCTCCAGGTACTGGTCGGCGCCTGGCTGGGCCGCGCGCTCAACCCGCTCCCCGCCGACAGCTGACTCTGCAGGCCGCTCGCCAGCAGTGAATCGGCTCAGCTCAGGTTAATCGGCACCGGCCGGCGCCGCGCGTCGCGCCTCGGCAAGCTGACCTTTCATGATCCGGTAAAAAGGCGCCCGGCACGCCTTCTTACCGGATCTCGATGGCGCCGGTGCCGACGACCATCACGTGGTCCCGGTCACCGGGCAACCGGGGGAGCAAGGGCGGCCGCCCTTGCTGCCGCGGCAGCGCAGCGCCTGAGCGACCTGACTCGCCACCAGACAGGGGTTCCGGCCGAAGAGCTCGGCCGCGGTGTGGTAGCTGAGCAGCGCGTCCTGGCCGGCGCGAAGGACGGCGGCCCACAGGATGGCCGGCCGGGTTCCCCCGAGAACACTGCATAGACGCCCGAGTGCAGGCGCTGCCACCGGCCATTCTGCACACGTAACCTGATCACGTCCTTGCCCAGGCCGCAGCTGCGCACCTGGTGGCTGCTCAGGATCCCGCGCTGAAACTGCGCTAGCTCATAAAGCTGCTCAGGAAGCTCAGCAATCATGACCCAGCGTGGCCGGGCCCTCCGACAGATCACGGCATCCGGCCGACCATGCTGTGGATATGCAGCCGGCGTCCAGTAATCCGGTAAAGTTCGCGTTGCTCAGACGCCTATTCTTACCGGATCATGCTCGGCCACCCATAACAGGACGCAGCCGCTAGCCGAGGCGGTGACTGTGACCCCCCGTGCTTCACGGTGTGCCCTGGGGGCAATCATGGTGGGATGACCGATCCCGAGCTGATACGCCGGGCGGAGGCAGCAGGGATCGCGCCGGTCTACCAGGACTCGCGCGAGCAGAACGTCGAGGTCCGCGAGGAAACTCTCGCGGCGATCCTTGATGCCCTCGACGCCGCCGCGAAGAACGCCCCGGACAGCCCCCGAGACCCGGACCCGCAGCGCAGCCCGGACCCGCAGCGCAGCCCGGTCGCCGGACTGCTGCCTGCGGCTCCGGCGAATGACGAGGGATCTGCGGCAGGTCCGCGTGTCCCGGAGCGTCGCTCCTGGGGCTTCACAGTCCAGCTGTACTCGGTGCGCTCCAGGCAGTCGTGGGGACACGGCGACCTGCGTGACCTCGCCGACCTGGCCTCATGGAGTGCCGCCGACCTCGGCGCCGGCTTCATCCTGGTGAATCCGCTGCACGCAGCCGAGCCGGTGACGCCGGTCAGCCCGTCGCCCTATCTGCCGATGACCCGGCGCTACACCAGCCCGCTGTACCTGCGGATCGAGGACATCCCAGAATACCGGCAGCTGCCCGCGGCGCAGCGCGAACGCATCGAGCAGCTGGCCGCCCCGCTGCGCGCCCGCAACGCCACGGCGGACCTCATCGACCGGGACGACGTCTGGGCAGCAAAACGCACAGCCCTGGAGATGATCCACCGCCTGCCGCGGACCGGGCAGCGGCAGGCTGATTACGAGCAGTTCCGGGTTCGCGAGGGCGCCGCGCTCGCGGACTGGTCGAGCTGGTGCGCCCTGGCCGAGGTGCACGGAGCCGACTGGCGGCAGTGGCCCGACGAGGTGGCCGATCCCCGTCAGGCGGAGCAGTCGCTGGCAGCCGGCCCGCTGGCGCAGCGGGCCGAGTTTCACGCCTGGCTGCAATGGCTGGCCGACGAGCAGCTGGCAGCAGCACAGCAGGCGGCGCTGGCGGCGGGAATGGACATCGGGGTCATTGCCGATCTCGCCGTCGGCGTGCACCCGGGCGGTGCCGATGCGTGGGCGCACCAGGGCCTGCTCGTCCGGGGGATCAGTGTGGGCGCTCCGCCGGACGGGTTCAATCAGCTCGGTCAGGACTGGGCGCAGACGCCGTGGCACCCGCAGCGGCTCGCCGCGCAGAACTATCGCCCGCTGGCAGAGCTGTTCGCCGCCGCGCTGCGGCACGCCGGCGGTCTGCGGGCGGATCACGTCATGGGTCTGATGCGGCTGTGGTGGGTGCCCGAGGGGATGTCACCAGGCCAGGGGGCGTACGTCCGCTACGACCACGAGGCCACGGTCGCGGCGCTGGCGCAGGAGGCGGCTCGGGCGGGCGCGGTGGCCATCGGGGAGGACCTGGGTACCGTCGACCCGTGGATCCGCCGCTACCTGGCGGCGCACCGGATCCTCGGCACGACGATGCTCTGGTTCGCCGACGAACCCGACGGAACACCAATGCGGCCCGCGCACTGGCGGCGCGGCTGCATGGCCACAGTCGGCAGTCATGACCTCCCGACGGTCGCCGGTTTTCTCAGCGGCGAGCAGGTGACCGTCCGTGCCCAGCTGGGGCTGCTGAAACAAACAGAAGACGCAGAACGAGAAAGCGCTGAGCACATGCTCTCCCGCTGGCAGGACGCTCTCGCGGCGGAGGGACTGCTGCCGACCGGCCAGCGCCCGGCTGCCGGCGAATTCACCGTGGCGCTCTATGCCTACCTGGCGCATACGCCGGCCGTCCTGGTCGGCGTATCGCTGGCCGATGCGGTCGGCGACAGCCGGGCGCAGAACATGCCTGGCACCAAGGACGAGTACCCGAACTGGCGGATCCCGCTGTGCGACGCCGACCGGAAGACGGTGGCGCTGGAGGACCTGCCGGGCCTCCCGCTGCTGCGTGCTGTCGCCGGGGCCGCCGCGAGCGGCTGAGGCCATCCTGCCCGCCGCGCCGCGGCCAGCAGCGGGAATCAGCTGCGCTGCCGGTCGCGCTCGCGGCAGCGCAGCGCTCTGGCCACGTCGTCGCGGCCCTCGGTCAGAAGCCGGCGCAGTGGGGCGGGCGGGTCGGTCCTGGTGATGTGCTCGTCCGCTGCGTCGAGGGCCTGCTGGCTGATGACGCTGATCGGGTAGGCCAGCTCGGCGAACCGCTGGGCCATGTCCGAGCTGAAGTCTCGCCAGACGTCGCCCACCACATCGAAGAACCGGGCTGCGTAGGGCGCGAGCAGCTCGTCCTGGTCCAGGTCCTGGAAGCCGGCCAGCGTGGCGCGGAACCTGGCGTTCGGCAACGCGCCGGACAGCAGCTCCGTCCATGCCGCTGCCTTGGCCTCGGGCTCCGGGATCGACGCCCGGCAGGTCGCGGCATGCCGCTCGCCCGCGTCGGTGCGGTCGCGCTCCACCTCAGCGTCGATCTTCGCCGTGCTGGCGGCGCCCCGGCTGACCAGCCGGTGCAGCAGCCGCCAGCGCAGCTCGGTGTCGATGGCAAGCCCCTCGATCGCCGTCGAGCCGTCCAGCAGTGCCGCCAGCAGGTCCAGATCGGCCGGGGCAGCAGCGATGCCGACGAAAGCGATCGCGTACGAGAGCTGATGGTCGGAGCCCGGCTCGGCCCGGACCAGCTGATCGCGCAGCGCCGAGGCCAGCTGCGCCAGCCCGGCCTCCCGCCAGGCCGGGTCAGCGAACCGCCGGGTCGCCGAAGCCGCCTGCCGCAGCACGGTCTGCAGGACGGAGATGTCGGTGATCGAGTCAATGCCGGACAGCACCAGGCTGACGTAGTCGCGCGTGGCCATCTCGGCGTCCCGGACCATGTCCCAGGCAGCGGCCCAGCACAGCGCGGCAGGCAGCGAATCAGTGAACTCGCCGATCCCGCTGATCAGCGCGCGCAGTGAGTGCTGATCCAGGCGGACCTTGGCGTAGGTCAGGTCGTCGTCGTTGATCAGCACGAGGTCCGGCCGCTGCTCGCCCGCCAGCTCGCGCAGCTCGGTGCGGTCGCCGGCCACGTCGACCTCGATCCTGCGACGGCGGGCCAGACCTGCGCCGGTCCGGTCGTACAGCCCGATCGCGACGCGGTGCGGCCGGAGCACCGGGTGGCTGGCAGGTGCTTCCTGCAGCACGGCGAAGGAGGTAAACCGGCCATCGGCGTCGGTCTCGAACTCTGGCCGCAGCGTGTTGACCCCCGCTGCCTCCAGCCAGGCCTTGGACCAGGATGACAAGTCCCGGCCCGAGGCCTGCTCGAGCGCGGCGAGCAGGTCGCCGAGAGAGGCGTTGCCGTAGGCGTGCTGGCCGAAGTAGCCGCGCACGCCGGCCAGGAAGTTCTCCCGGCCCACGTAGGCGACCAGCTGCTTGAGCACGGCCGCGCCCTTGGCGTAGGTGATGCCGTCGAAGTTGACCTCGACCGCCTCGATGTCGGCGATGTCCGCCGCGATCGGGTGGGTCGAGGGGAGCTGGTCCTGCCGGTACGCCCAGGCCTTCCAAGCCTGGGCGAAGGTCGTCCAGGCGCCCTGCCAGCGGGTCGCCTCGGCCTGCGCGACCGTTCCGGCCCAGGTGGCGAAGGACTCGTTCAGCCACAGGTCGTCCCACCAGCGCATGGTGACCAGGTCGCCGAACCACATGTGGGCCATTTCGTGCAGGATGGTCTCGGCCCGGCTTTCCCTGGCCGAGTCGGTCACCCTGGACCGGAAGATGTAGTCCTCCAGGAACGTGACGCAGCCGGCGTTCTCCATCGCGCCCGCTTTGAACTCGGGCACGAAGAGCTGATCGTACTTGCCAAACGGGTACCGCACGCCGAAGGCCTCGTGGAAATAGTCGAAGCCCCGCCGGGTGACCTCGAAGACCTCGTCCGGATCGAGGTAGCTGGCCAGCGACTGCCGGCAGAAGATACCCAGCGGAATACCGTCGTGGGTGTCCCTGACCACGTGGTAGGGCCCTGCGGCCACTGCTGTGACGTAGGTGGGCAGCACCGGGGTCGGCGGAAACTGCCAGCGGGCCGCCCCGTCGCCGACTGGGCGCGCCTGCATGGTCGGCGCCATGTTGGAGATGACCTGCCAGTCCGGCCGGGCGATCACCTCCAGCGCGAATTTCGCCTTCAGATCCGGCTGGTCGAAGCAGGCGTAGATCCGGTGTGCATCGAAGGTCTCCAGGTCGGAGTACATGTAGACGCCGCCGTCGGCGGGGTCAGTGAACCGGTGCAGGCCCTCGCCGCTGCGCGAGTAGGCGCAATCGGCGGCGACCCGCAGCTCGTTGCTCGCGGCCAGGCCGTCGAGCACGATCCGGTCGCCGCCGAACTTCTCCACCGGGACCGGTTCGCCGTTCAGCGTGATCTCGCGCACACGCGGGGCGGACAGGTCGATCCAGGTTGAGGCGCCGGGGCTCGTGCAGTCGAACCGCACCGTGGTCACCGAGCCGAAAGCGGTGTCACCGCCAGTCAGGTCCAGCTCGACGTGGTAGGACTCGACATCGAGCAGGCGGGCACGTTCCCGCGCTTCGTCGCGCGTCAGGTTGCTCGGCACTGGCGTTGATCCCTTCCGGCCGGACTGTCCGGCATGATCACTTACTGCCCGGTGGAATGCCCAGAGGCTTCCCCCGGTTGTCGGCACTGGTACCCCGAGGCCGAGGAGAGGGCATGACCAAACAGGAGCCTACCGAAGTCGATTTCTGGTTCGATCCGCTATGTCCGTGGGCGTGGATCACCTCGCGGTGGCTGCTCGAGGTGGAGAAGTTCCGCCCGGTGGCGGCACGCTGGCATGTAATGAGCCTTGCCGTGCTGAACGAGGGCAAGGAGGATCAGCCCGAGCGGTACAAGGAGATGATGCGCAAGGCCTGGGGCCCGGTGCGGGTGTGCATCGCTGCCGAGCAGAAGTACGGGCCCGAGGTGCTGCTGCCGCTGTATACGGCGCTCGGTACCCGTTTCCACCACGAGAAGGCCGAGCGCGACCGGGCCACGATCGAGGCCGCCCTGACCGACGCTGGCCTGTCGGCCGAGCTGGCTGGCGCCGCGGATTCTGCCGACTATGACGAGGCGCTGCGCGCGTCGCACGCCGACGGTGTGGACCGGGTGGGCTACGAGGTGGGCACGCCGGTCATCTCGGTAGACGGCGTCTCGTTCTTCGGGCCGGTGATCTCCCCGATTCCGCGCGGCGAGGCGGCCGCGAAGCTGTGGGACGGCGTGCTGCTGGTGGCGGGCACGGACGGCTTCTTCGAGCTCAAGCGCAGCCGGACCCGGGACCCGATCTTCGACTGACAGCGAGCGCGACTCGCCCTGCGGGTGGCCGGGCCGGCACCGGACTGGCCGCGGGTGTCCAGATCGTGCTGGCCGGCCCTGCCGCAGGGACTTCGCGGACGATCAGCTGCCGGCCGGCGCGCGCGGCGCCGCAGCGGCAAGACCAGCTGAGCCGCCAGGCGATGCCGCTGATTGAGAACTGCGGCGTCACGGCGTTCCCGCTGCCGGCCAGGGCCGCGAGCACAGCAGCCCGGGCACCGGGCGCCGGGTGCAGCAGGGACGGGCCGCGACCGCCGTGATCCGGGTGCGCTGCGTCGACGAGAGCCGGCGGTGGCTGGTAGGGAAGCTTGGTGGTGCCCCGTGCGCCGCTCGCGGTAGCGGCAATATTCGTCGGGCGGCTGGGCTGGGGCTTGGTTACTGCCGCCACGAGCGCAACGAGGCCGACCACCAGGCATAAACCGGCGGCACAGCTTCCTGCGGTGACGATGAGCCGCAGCGCCCGCCGGACATGGTCGCGCGGCGAGGGCGGGGCGTGGCCGGCGGCCGCGCCGTGCTGCGGATTGCGCCGCGGCGGCTGCCACCGGGAAGGAGCCTGGTGCGTCATCCGGGTACCTTCCGGGTCGGCGTCCAGAGCCTCGTGACAGAAAGTGATTCTGGTTTCCGTTACTTACAGCGAGCGTTGTACCACGAAATGAAGTGGCGTCCTTGGCCTGTGAGTGCTTTGCCTGGCGAGCGGATTGACTGATGGAGCAGACAGCTGGCCGTAATGCGCCGGAGACGGCCGGAGGAGGCCTGCTGGCGCGCGATGATGCGAAGAGAACGCCGTTGTGCGGGAAAGAATAGCTACGTTCGGTAATCATCCGAAGAGCACCGGTGCGGCACTGTCCGACCGGCACTGTCCGACCGGCACTGTCCGACCGGCACTGTCCGACCGGCACTGTCCGACCGGCACTGTCCGACCGGCACTGTGCGACCGGCACTGTGCGACCGGCACTGTGCGACCGGCACTGTGCGACCGGCACTGTGCGACCGGCACTGTGCGACCGGCACTGTGCGACCGGCACTGTGCGACCCGGTTCTCGCGTAGCCGGGCGCGAATGCGGAAGGATGAATCGCATGCAGAGCAACTACATCAACGGCGCGTGGATCCCGTCAGCGAGCGAGGCGGGCATCGACGTGGTCAATCCCGCGACCCGGGCTGTTATCGACCGTGTTCCTGCTGGTCATCCGGCAGATGTCGATGCGGCGGTGGCAGCCGCCCGGACCGCCTTTCCCGGCTGGGCCGGCACCGATGCCGCCGAGCGCGCGCAGCATCTCGAGGCGGCCCGGCAGTTGCTTGCCGAGCGGGCCGACTCGGTCGCGGCAGCAATTTCCGCTGACATGGGCTCGCCGCTGGGCTTTGCCCGCGCCGTCCAGGTCGGGACGCCGCTCGCGGTCCTCGCCAGCTACGTCGACCTGCTCGGCAGCTACGACTTCGGCGGTGAGCGGGTCGGCAATTCGCTGGTAGTCCGGGAGCCGGCCGGAGTGGTCGGCGCGATTACCCCGTGGAACTACCCGCTGCACCAGGTCGTCGCGAAGGTGGCCGCCGCGCTGGCGGCGGGCTGCACCATCGTGCTCAAGCCGAGCGAGGTAGCGCCGCTGGCGGCCTATGCGCTCGCCGCGATCTTCGCCGAGACCGGTCTGCCCGCCGGAGTTTTCAACCTGGTCAGCGGGACCGGGCCGGTGACCGGCGAAGCGATCGCGGGTCACCCCGGCATCGATGTGGTGTCCTTCACCGGGTCCGTCGGCGCCGGGTCGCGGGTCGCGGCGGTTGCCGCCGCGACGGTCAAGCGGGTGACACTCGAGCTAGGCGGCAAGTCGGCCAACGTGATCCTGCCCGACGCCGATCTGGCGACCGCCGTCAAGGTCGGGGTGGCCAAGGCCTTCATCAACGCCGGGCAGACCTGCACCGCCCTGACCCGCATGCTCGTGCACCAGGACGTCTACGACGAGGCGGTCGGGCTGGCCGCGAAGAACGCCGAGCGCTACCAGCCCGGCGACCCGCTGGCGGAGGGCACGCGCCTCGGGCCGCTCGCATCGGCGGCGCAGCGCGAGCGGGTCATCGGCTATATCGAGCAAGGGATCGCTGAGGGCGCGCGGCTGGCGACGGGGGGCACCGAGCGGCCGGACGGCCTTGTCACCGGAAGTTACGTTTTGCCCACGGTTTTTGCCGATGTGACGCCGGAGATGGTCATCGCTCAGGAGGAGATCTTCGGCCCGGTGCTGTGCGTCATCGGCTATGCGACGGAGGACGAGGCGGTGACGATTGCCAACGGCACGCCTTACGGCCTCGCGGCGGGCGTATGGTCCGCTGACCAGGATCACGCGGTCGCCGTCGCCCGCCGGCTCCGCGCCGGGCAGGTCGAGGTCAATGGCGGCGCCTTTAACGTGGCTGCGCCGTTCGGCGGGTTCGGGCAGTCCGGTTACGGCCGGGAGCTCGGCGTGCACGGCCTCGAGGAATTCCTGGAACTCAAGGCGCTGCAGTTCTGAGAGTGCCGCAGTCCTGAGCGCTGCAGTTCTGTGCCCGGCCGGTCCGGCGGACGCGGCGGCGGCCGGTCTGCCAGACTGGCCATCGTGCGCGTGTACCTGGGATCAGACCACGCAGGTTTCGAGCTGAAGGCCCGGCTGGTCGAATGGCTGGCCGGGACCGGGCATGAGGCGGTGGACTGCGGTCCGGCCTGTTATGCGGGCGATGACGACTATCCGCCGTACGTGCTGCGGGCCGCCGCCGCCGCGGCCGCCGAGCCCGCCAGTATCGGCATTGTGATCGGCGGTTCGGGCAACGGCGAGCAGATGGCCGCCAACAAGATCAAGGGAGTGCGCGCTGCGCTTGCCTGGAGCGAGGAAACCGCTCGGCTGGCCCGGCTGCACAACAACGCCAACGTGCTGAGTCTCGGCGCCCGGATGCACTCGCTGGAGCAGGCGGTGAGTTTTGCCCGCGTTTTCCTCGCGACGGAGTTTTCCGGCGAGCCGCGGCACGTCCGCCGGCTGGAGATGATCGCTGACTACGAGCGCTCCGGCGAGCTGCCGCCGCTGCCCTGAGCTAGCCTGGCCGGCCCCGGCCGGATGGCGCTCATGCGGGCAGCTTGTCCGCGAGCTGAGCGTCCCAGCGCGGGTTGAGATGGGCGCCGAGCCGCAGGTGATCGGCGACGCTCAGCTCGGCATACGTCGGCGTGTCCTGGGCGACGAAGCCGACCCTGGCCAGCTGCGCCGGGCCGCTGGCCGGCTGGCCGCCGAGGACCTCGATCGTGCCTGATGTCGGCGCCAGGAGGCCGACGGCCAGGTGCAGCAGCGTCGTCTTCCCGGCCCCGTTGGGGCCGACCAGCCCGGCGACATGCCCGGTCGGGACGCTGAAAGTGCAGTCGGTCAGCGCCCAGCGCCGCCGGTACCGCTTGCCAAGTCCGCTGGCTTCCAGGACGGCGGTCATGCTATCTCCTCCTGCCTGCCGGACCGAAAAGTGCTGACGAAGAGAGCCTCGATGCTCTCGTCCTCGAGCCCGGCCCGGCGGGCCCTGGCGAGCCACCGCTGCAGGTCTCGGCGCAGCGGCCCGTGCGCGGCAAGCGAGGCATCGCTCAGCGTCGCGGTCACGAACGTCCCGATGCCCGGCCGGGCAGCCGCCAGGCCCTCGTACTCGAGTTCCCGGTAGGCCTTGAGCACCGTATTCGGGTTGATCGCCAGCCGCGCAACCACGTCCTTGACCGTCGGCAGCTGGTCACCCTCGCGCAGCAAGCCCAGCCGCAGGGCCTGCCGCACCTGGTGGATCAGCTGCAGGTACGGCGAGACACCCGAGCGGGCATCCAGGTGAAACTCAATCACCCTGACCTCAGTTCATCTAGGTAACTAGCACATTAGCAGTCCACCGAGTTGGCAGGTCAAGACAACGCCACCTCCCGCAGTGTCCCCCGTGCCTCGAGCCCGTGACCCAGCTCCGCGGCCGCCACGACCTTGGCCCGGCCGGCGAATGCGAGCGCCCCCGCCCGGCTCGCCGCTTGGCGCAATCACGGTCCCCGGCGGGCAGGCCGCGACTCGCAGTTCAGCGGCCAGCGGCTCCGACTTGGTGCTTCCCTGCGTGGCGTTCGCGGCCTGCCCGGTGCGATCGTCGGCCGCAGGGTCAGCGGTCAGCGCTCCTGGGTTCCGGCCTGACCTCCGAATCGGCTGGTGGAACTCAGGGCCAGCTCGCTGCGCAGCTTCGCCTCATCGGCGCGAGCCGACCGCAGTCGTACGTGCACGCAGCGGCCTCCTGCCACCTGACGCGAATGTGCCGCGGCATTACCTGCGCCGGGACCGCCGCCGGGAGCGCCCCCGCGGCGAGCCCCGGCCCGCCGGACGCGGTTCGGCTGAGGCGGCAGATCCTGCATCGCCGGCTCCGGCCGGCGCTGTCCCCGCGCCTGTCCCTGTCCCGGTGCCTGCTGCCGGGACAGGGGCTGCGGCCGGGGCGCCGCCTGCTGTCGGCGCTGGCCCCGTGTTCGCTGTGTCCTCGGGTCGCGCGTGGCCATCCGGACGAACCGATCCGCGAGGTTCGGTGCCGCCGCCGGGGCGGTCGGGACCGCCTCGGCGCGGGGGACGCGGCCGGCCCCGATCGCCTGTGTCCGGCCGGGCAGCGACCGTGCGGCCCGCAGTGCCCGCGTTGGCTGTGCTGACGGTCTCCGCGGGCCTGGCAGCCTTAGCCGAGCTGGCCGCGTGAGCGGGCATGCCTGTGGTTGCCGCGCTGGCGGTGCTGGCTGGGCTGGCGGTGTTTGCTGCATTGCCGACAGTCGCCTCATCTGCCGGCCGGGGCCGGGAAACGTCTCTGGCCCGCATCGCGGCGTCGACAGTTATCTTCATCCCTGCCATCTCAGTCCTCCCTGATGGCCAGTGTCGCACCGGCCGAGTCAGCGGGTGCCTGCCGCGGGCCGGCCGGCCTCCCAGCTGGCAGCTGCCGTCGCGCAGCCCGGTCAGAAGATGACCGGGCACCACGGCGCCGGGTCCCAGGACATCGCCGCGGAGAGCACCGCGATTGCGCCGGGCCGCGGCTCTGCGACCTGGCCGGCAGCCGCCAGGGCGCCCAGCCTGGTTCCGCCCAGGTAGGCGGCTCCTAATGCGTGCACGCCGAGCGCGATGTCTGCATGCCCGGCAGCACGCTCGCAGCGCGGTGCCGGGTCGGCGAGGCCGCCCGCCTGCAGCCGCCACCGGCCGGAGTTGGCGGGGATCAGCTCGTCTGTCACGTCGATCACCACGTCGACCTCCCGGGCATAGCGCCGCTGGGTGAGAGCCGCCTGTACATCGGTCAGCCGCACCCACAGCCCGTCGGTGAGATAGGCCCTGGCCCTGCGCCGGTCGGCCAGCAGCTGCAGGACCGGATCGTCCACCGGCCGCAGCCGGGCACGGACCTCGGCGATCAGGTCCCTGCTCAGCAGGTCCCGCCAGATCGCAGCGGTAGCCGCCGGGTCGGCGGACACTAGCTCTCGGATGGTGAGAATTCCGGCTGGCACGCCGTCTTCGCCCCAGTCGGGCTGGGCGGAATACAGTGCGTAGCCGCGCGGGCCGGAGTTGTCCTCGGCAACGATGCCGCGCAGTGGCGAGCTGCCGCGCCTGGCCCATTCCGGATCAGCGAGCGCGGAGGTCCACCAGCGCTCGTCCCTGGTCATCATGCCGGGTCGGTGCGGGAGGACCGCGTCGTAGACCTTCGCCAGCTCCGGCCGCGACTGATCCGGCTCGGCGGCGCGGATCCGCACCTGTCCCTGAGCCGGGCCCGGAGCAGCGCCCTGATCTGGGTCCTGATCTGGGTCCGGAGCTGAGCCCGGAGCGGGGGCCGCGAATGGCGGCGCCAGCAAGCCCTCGCCGCGCCGGATAGCAAGACGCAGCTGCTCAGATGCGCAGCCGTAGCCGAACCGGCCGTAAATGCCTGGCTCGGATGCGCAGAGGGCCGCGACAGCCTCGCCGTTCTCCCGGATATCGGCAAGCTGGCGGCGCATCAGGGCGGACAGTATTCCCCGCCTGCGGTAGGTGGGCAGGACGCTCACGGCGCTGACCCCGCCGACGCCCGTCAGGCTGCCGGGTACGGTCATCCGGAAGCTGTACGCCACCGCAGTGCCGACGATGCTCGCGCCGTCGAACGCGGCAAGGCTCCGCTGCGGCTCGAATGTGACGAGCTCGCGCTCGAGCGCCGGCTGCGTTGGCCGGCTGGAATTAAAGGCGTGCTCGGGAACCGCGTAGAAGGCCGGGAACTCGCCTTCGCTGACAGGCCGGATCGGGAACGCGTCAGTCATGGTCGCATTCGTACCCCAGCATGGCGATGCACCGCGACTAATTAACCGGCGGGGGCGCACCTCAGCCCCAATACCTTCAACTTAAGATTACAACGGTGTAAGATCGCCGTATGGCGAGAGCTGGGCAGCAGGTGCTGCGTGAGACCGGCAGGCTGGAGGACCGGATCTCGGTGGGGGTGCTGGCCAGGGCGTTCCCCCGCCAGGCGGTCGAGGAGGCCATCGACGCCGCCGGTGCCCGCGAGCAGCGGAACCGGATGCTCCCGGCGTGGCTGACGGTGTACTTCGTGCTGGCGCTGGCGCTGTTCACGGACATGGGCGCGGGACGGGTGATGGGCCGGCTGGCCGGGACGCTGGCCCGGGCCGCCCAGGGGATCACGGTGACCATCCCGTCGGAGGAGGCGCTGTCCAGTGCCCGCTCGCGGCTGGGGGCCGGGCCGCTGCGGCTGCTGTTCGAGAGGACCGCGGGGCTGGTGGCGGATCCGGGCACGCCGGGCGCGTTCTGGCGCGGCCTGCACCTGGTGTCGCTGGACGGGACCACCGTGGATGTGCAGGACACCGAGGCGAACTGGGAGCATTTCGGC
>CABEEE010000258.1_pt1 | contig 74331 bp, 69 predicted proteins | sample 3423231 | NCBI WGS metagenome assembly CABEEE01 (sample SAMEA5534333, study PRJEB31848) | metagenome | biome: tundra; feature: field; material: soil | place: USA | collected 2013-05 | depth 0.15 m | reverse complement strand
AGCTGGGTCTTGGTGCACACCGCCAGCCCGGCGAGCACCCCGCCCAGGGCCAGCGACCCGGTATCGCCCATGAAAATCCGGGCCGGCGGCGCGTTCCACCACAAGAACCCGAAGCACGCGCCGAGCACCGAGGCAGCCACCACCGCCAGGTCGAACGGATCGCGGACTGCGTAGCAGTGCTGCGACAGGGCGACCGTGCAGTCGTTGCGCAGCTGCCAGTTTGCGATCAGCACATAAGCGGCGAGCACCAGCGTCGCCGAGCCGGTGGCAAGCCCGTCCAGGCCGTCAGTCAGGTTCACCGCATTCGACCAGCCGGCGATCATCAGGACGATCCACAGCACGAACGGCAGCACCCCGATCGACGGGCCGAGATCGCGCAGGAAGGACAGGCGCGCGTCAGCCGGGGTGAGGGCAAAGCCATCGGGGTGGTGCAGCACCTCCAGCGCGAACAGCGCGCCGACCACCGCCTGCCCGGCCAGCTTGGCGCCGCTGCGCAGCCCGAGGCTGGTCTGCTTGTAGATCTTGATGAAGTCGTCGATGAAGCCAACCAGGCCCAGGCCCGTCATCAGCATCAGCACGAGCAGGCCGGACGCGGACATCGGCTGGTGGGTCGCCTCGTGCCCGACAAGGTAGCCGACCAGCGAGGCGATGACGATGACAGTGCCGCCCATCGTCGGCGTGCCGCGCTTGGTGACGTGCGCGGCCGGGCCGTCCTCCCGGATCAGCTGGCCGTAGCCGCGCCTGATGAAGATCTTGATGGCCAGCGGCGTGCCGAACAGCGCAAGCAGCAGCGACACGGCGGCCGAGACGAGGATGGTCTTCATCGCGCGGCCCCGTTCCGCGCCCCGGCTCCGGTCTCGGCCGCCAGCGCCAGCGCCAGCGCCTCCAGGCCGATCGAATGCGAGGCCTTCACCAGCACGACATCCCCGGTCCGCAGCCGCTCCCGCAGCGCCTGCAGCGCGGCCGGTGCGTCGGCCACCCGCAGCAGCTCGCCCCGCCAGGCCGGCACGGCAGCGGCGCCCGCCAGCATCGGAACCGCCCCGGCGCCGACGACGACAAGCCCGGCCACGCCCGACTCCGCGGCCAGCTGGCCAGTCTGCCGGTGGAACTGCTCCGCCGCCTCGCCGAGCTCGGTCATCTGGCCGAGCACCGCGAAGCCGCGCCGGCCGCGCGCCATCACCGCCAGCGCGTTCAGCGCTGCCCGCATCGACTCCGGATTGGCGTTGTAGGCATCGTTGATCACCGTCACGCCGTCGTCCCGCTCGGTGACTTCCATCCGCCACGCGCTCCGGGAGACGGCCGCGGACAGCCCGGCCGCGATCGCGTCGGCCGGCATGCCGAGCTCGCCGGCCAGCGCGGCGGCAGCCAGCGCATTGGTCACGTGGTGCTCGCCGTGCAGCCGCAGCGCGACCGGCGCCGACCCGCCGGGCGTGTGCAGCCGGAAGCCGGGCCTGCCAAGCTCGTCGAGCGTCACATCGGCCGCTCGCACGTCAGCGGCCGGCGATCGGCCGAATGTCACCACCCTGGCGGCGGTGCTGTCCGCCATGGCCAGCACCCTCGGGTCGTCGGCGTTGAGCACGGCCACGCCGCTCGCGGGCAGCGCGGCGGGCAGCTCGGCCTTGGCCTTGGCCACCGCGTCGATGCTGCCGAACTCGCCTGCGTGCGCGTTCCCGACGCACAGCACCGCGCCGAGGGCGGGCGGCGTGATCTGGCACAGCATGGCGATGTGGCCGGTCCCGCGCGCTGCCATCTCGCAGATGAGATAGCGCGTATGCGCGGTCACCCGCAGCGCAGTCAGCGGGACGCCGATCTCGTTGTTGAGCGAATTACGCGGTGACACCGTCGGGCCGAGGGTCTCCGCCAGCTGGGCCGTCAGGTCCTTGGTCGTGGTCTTGCCGGCCGAGCCGGTGATGGCCGCGATCGTGAGCTGCGGCACCCGGTCCACCACCGCCCTGGCGAGCGCGGCGAGCGCGGCGAGGACATTGGGCACGACCAGTGCCGGAACCCCGACCGGGCGCGCCGCGAGCACGGCGACCGCGCCGCCGGCCACCGCGGCCGCGGCGAAGTCATGACCGTCGGCACGCTCACCAGGCAGGGCGGCGAACAGGCAGCCCGCCGTGGCCTCGCGCGAGTCGATGATCACCGGGCCAGCGGCTATCGCCCCGGCATCGGCCACCTGATCAAGCTCAGCGCCGGTGATCTCGGCAAGCTGCGCCACGGACAGCGGGATCACTCATCCTCCGGGCCGGCTGTGGTGTCGTCCGGGGCGGGAAAGCCCGCGGGCAGCGTTCCCGCGGCGTGCACGCGGGTCATCGTCGCACCCTCGGCGGCAGGGCGCCGCGCCAGGGCCTCCCTGGCTACCTCGCGGTCGTCAAAGGGGATCACCATGGCGGCGGTGTGCTGGCCGCGCTCGTGGCCCTTGCCCGCGATCAGCACCACGTCGCCCTTGCCGGCCCTGGCGATCGCCAGGCCGATCGCCGCAGCGCGGTCCGGTTCCAGGACCACATCGGCCCGATCCCGGGCCGGCACCTCCAGCGCCCCTGCCAGCATCTGCGCCAGGATCGCCAGCGGGTCCTCCGACCGCGGATTGTCACTGGTCAAAATCGCGGCGTCGGCCAGGCGGGCGGCGGCCGCGCCCATCAGCGGGCGCTTGACCTTGTCCCGGTCCCCGCCGCAGCCAAGGACGATCGTGAGGCTGCCCTGCGTGACCGGCCGCAGCGCCGTCAGCACCGCATCGACGGCGCCCGGCTTGTGCGAGTAGTCCACCAGCACCGTGAAGTCCTGGCCTGCATCGACCCGCTCCAGCCTGCCGGGAACGCCCGGGCATGCCGCGACGCCGGTCACCGCGGCGGTGAGCCCGATCCCGGCCTCGACCAGCGCCACGACCGCAGCGAGGGCGTTGGCCACGTTGAACGGGCCGGGCATGGCAACCGATGCGTCAGCTTCCACGCCGCCAGGGCCGATGACCCGGAAAGTACTGCCGTCGGCGCCGGCCCGCACGTCGACCGCGCGCCAGTCCGCGGCCGGTCGTCCGGCGGCGGAGAATGTGGTGACCGGGATCTGCGCAGCCGAGGCGAGCAGCCGCCCGTGCTCGTCATCGATATTCACCACCCCGGACCTGGCATAGCGCGGCGTGAACAGCTGCGACTTGGCGGCGAAATAGTCGTCGAGGCTGGCATGGAAGTCGAGATGATCCTGCGACAGGTTGGTGAAGACGGCCACGTCGTAGGACGTCCCGGCGACCCGGCCGAGCGCCAGGGCGTGACTGGAGACCTCCATGGCCGCGGCGCTCACTCCCTGCTCGGCCATGACTGCCAGGAACGCCTGCAGGTCCGTGGCCTCCGGGGTGGTCAGCCTGCTTGGCTCGATCTCGGCGCCGACCCTGGTCTCGACCCCGCCAATCAGCCCGGTCACGTGGCCCGCCATCCGGAGCCCGGACTCCAGCAGGTAGGTAGTCGTGGTCTTGCCGCTTGTTCCCGTCACGCCGATCAGCAGCAGCCGGGCGGACGGGCGGCCGTAGATCCATGCCGCCACCTCGCCGAGCCGGGACCGCGGATCGCCGACCACTAGCACGGGCAGGCCGCTGCCGACGGCCAGATCCCGCCCGGACGGATCGGTGAGCACGGCCACCGCGCCGTTAGCCGCGGCCTGGGCGCAGAACCTCGCGCCGTGGTACTGGCTGCCCGGCAGCGCTGCGTAAAGGTCACCAGGCTGCACCCGGCGCGAGTCGTGGGTGATCCCGGATACACCGGGAACCTCGTTTTGTGCTGGGGAGGAGCCAAGCCCGCCGGGACCTGTCGTCTTAAGCCCTAGCAGCACCGCAAGCCCCGCGAGCGGGCGCGCTGAGACGCGTTGGGGACGAAGAGCCGCTGGCACGGGCCGAGGTTACCTCTGTTCACGGCGCGACGAGCCTGATGTAGGGGGGCTTGCCGCCATCCGGCGGGATCTTCAGCGTCTGCAGCGCGAATTTCATCACGTTATAGAACACAGGTCCGGCGACGACGTCACCGTAATAGCCCTGGCCGGGATCCTGCAGGTTGACCGCGACGATCAGCTGCGGATTGCGGGCCGGGGCAATGCCGATGTAACTCGAGCCGTACTGGCACAGGCAGTTGCCACGGGAGTCCGGGACCTGAGCCGTGCCGGTCTTGGCGGCAACCGAGTACCCGGCGATGTCGCCCCATGGCTCGCCCTGGGACGCGTCGACGCCCGGCACCTGCTGCAGGATGGTCATCAGCTCGCTGGCAGTCTTGGCCTTGATCACCCGCCGCTGCGGCGCAGCGGCCGCTGGCGTGAACTTCCCTGAGCCGCTGCTGGCGCCTGCGATGATCGACGGCTGCACCCGCACGCCGCCGTTGGCGATGGCCTGGTACACGCTCGCCATCTGCACGGCGCTGACCGCGACGCCCTGGCCGAACGACAGCGTGTACCGCTCGTCCCCCCACCACTTGGACGGCGGGTTCAGCAGGCCCGCGCTCTCGCCCGGCAGCCCGAGCCCGGACGGCGAGCCGAGCCCGAAGGCGCGGAAGTAGTCGTACTGCTGCTGCGGGGTGACGTTGTGCACCAGCTGCACCATGCCGACGTTGCTGGAGTAGGCAAGGATCCCGGCGATGGTGTAACGGCCGGTCGCGTGAAATTCGGCGTCGTGGAACGGGAACCCGTCCACCACGATGGCGTCGGGCACCGTGTAAGTGCTCATCGGCGTCTGGTGGCCCTGCTCCAGCGCTGCCGCCACCGTGATGACCTTCGCCGTGCTGCCGGGCGCGAACACGTCCGCTACCGGGATGTCGGCTGTCTGCGCCACGCTCCCGATCGGTCCGGCCGGGTTGAACGTCGGGTACTGGGCCATCGCGAGGATCTTGGCGGTATGCGCCTGCATCACGATGATCGAGCAGTTCTTGGCGTGCGTCACCTCGACCCGCTGCCGGCACTCCCGCTCTGCCTCGTACTGGATGTCGGGCTGGAGGGTCAGCCGCAGGTTCCCCGCCGCCCACGGCTGCTGCAGCATTTCCTCGGTGCCGGGGATCGGCTCGCCGCCGGTTGTTGTCTCGTATCGCTCAACACCATCGCGTCCGGCCAGCAGCGAGTTGTACTCCTCCTCCAGCCCCGCCTGGCCGGTGAGGTCGCCGTTGCCCTTGCCATCAGTGAACCCGACCAGGTTCGCGGCCAGATCCTCATCCGGATAGGACCGGGTGTAGAAGGGCGTCAGGCCGAGGCCGGGCAGCTTCATCCCGGTGATGCGGCTGGCTGTCGCGGTCGTGATGCTCGACTTGAGCACGACCCACTTGGGTTCGGTCGGATGGTTCAAGAGCGCGAGGATTTGCGCCGCCGCCATCTGCAGCGGAACCGCCAGCTGGCTGGCAACCGTCGGCCGCATGGCCGCGGGAATCTCCGATGGGTCGGCATAGATCTGATCGTTTTGCACGGTCATCGCCAGCACGGTGCCGTCGCTGGCGGTTATCGACCCGCGGAGCACCGGAATCGAGATGGGCTTGGGGGTCCGCTGCTCGTTGGCCAGCGTCCGGTATTTCGACGATTCCAGGCCCTGCAGCTGCACGAGCCGGCCAGCGAACAGCGTCAGAACGAAGATCACGCACGCGAACGTGACATTCAGGCGGCGGCCGGGGCTGACGCGCCGGAGCACCGGCCGAGGCGGGTTTCGCGGCGGCGGCGGCCGCCGGGCCCGTGCCTGGCCAGCGGCAGCCTCCCGGTTACTGTCTCGGCGCCGGTCGGCGGGCCGCCCGCGCTCGGCACTGCTGCCGCGCCGGCCGCCAGCGGGCAGCCGGCCCGCCTCCGGGTCCGGCGTTCTGCCTGAGCCCCGGCTGCCGTGCGCGCGCCGGTCAGCGCCCGCCCGCGGCGCCCCGCCGGGGCCGCGCGATCCGCCCGGCCCGGTCGGGCCGCGGCCGCCCCGCTGTCGGATCTGGCTGCCGTGGCCGCCCGCCCGGCCTTCTTCCTCCGCGCCCGTCACGGGGTGTATCCCGCCGGAGCGTAGCTCACTCCCGGCACGGTGGCGGGCTGGGTGTAGATGCGCCCGGTGCGGACGTCGAGGAATGTCAGGACCGTCTGGGGACGCAGTCCGAGCCGCAGCGCCTGCCCTTCCAGCCAGGCCGGTGATCGCTTGCTCGCCACCTGCTGCTGCAGCACCTGCTCCTGCTCGGACTGCCTGACGATGCTCTGCTGCAGGTTGCCGATCTGGAATTGGGCAGCTGCCAGCGTCGTATTGATGACCAGCAGGCAGATCAGGCCGCCGCCCAGCAGGCTGAGGACGAGCAGGACGAACGGCATTCGCGGGCCACGCAGCGCCCGGGCGGCCGTCACTGCATGCGCGGCCCGGCCATGAGCCTCCGGCGTGCCGGGAATCGTGATCCGGCTGGGTACCGTGAGCTGGCTCGGCGCCGCCGACTGGCTCGGCACCGCAGTCTTGCCCCGCGCGGCCGTCCGGCCCGGCGCCGCTGTCCGGCTGGCGGCACGCGCCGGATCTCGGCCAGGCGGAATGCCGCCCTGGCGGGCCCGGCGCGGCGAGCCGGCTGGCTGGCTGGTGCCAGCGCCGTCCTGTCCCGGGGCCATTGCCCGGGTCCGGCTCCGCACCTCGGTATTCATCGGCAACCGCCTGTCCTCCCGCTCGCAGGCCGAGCGCTGCTCACCTGCATGCCGCTGTCCCTCACGCCGCTGCCCTGACTCTCTCCGCCGCCCGCAGCCGGGCCGATGCCGCGCGCGGGTTGACGGTCACCTCCTGCTCGGATGGCCGCTCCGCTCCCCTGGTCAGCAGCCGGAACCGGGGCCTGGCCTCGGGCAGTGAGACCGGCAGGCCGCGGGGCGTCGTGTCCGCGGCCTGGTCAGCGAGTGCCTGCTTGACGATGCGGTCTTCCAGCGAGTGATACGCGAGGACGACGATCCGGCCGCCGACGGCCAGGGCGTCCAGCGCGGCAGGCAGCGCGCGCCGCAGCGCGTCCAGCTCGCCGTTCACCTCAATCCGCAGGGCCTGGAAAGTCCGCTTGGCCGGGTTGCCGCCGGTGCGCCGCGCCGCGGCGGGAATCGAATCGCGGATGATCTCGGTCAGCCGCGTCGTCGAGGTGAGCGGGGTCACTGCGCGCTCCCGGACCACGGCGTCAGCGATCCGGCGGGCAAAGCGCTCTTCCCCGTACTCCCGCAGCACCCGGGCCAGCCGCGGCGCGGGATAGGTGTTAAGCACGTCAGCGGCAGTGAGCGGGCCGGACTGGTCCATCCGCATGTCCAGCGGCGCGTCCTGCGAGTACGCGAATCCCCTGCTGGCGTCGTCGACCTGGGGTGAGGACAGGCCCAGGTCGAACAGGATTCCCTGCACGCTCGGCTGGCCAAGGCCGGCCAGGATCTCAGGGATCTGGTCGTACACAGCGCGTACCAGCGTGACCCGGCCGGCGCAAGGGGCGAGCACGCGCCGGGATTCCTCGATGGCTGCGTCATCGGCATCGATGCCGATCAGGCTCAGCCCAAGATTGCGGGCCAGCAGCGCGCTGGCATGTCCGGCCCGGCCCAGGGTGGCATCCATAAGGACGGCGCCGGCCGGCTCGAGCGCGGGCCGCAGTAGCGCGAGTACCCGGTCCGTCATGACCGGCAGATGTCCCGCCCCGCTCACCGAGCCCCCTTTCCCATTCGCCGCAGGCCGCCGGGAAATTGCCCGGCACCGGGTGCGCCCCCAGGGCGCGGTGCCCGGCCGGGTCCCCAACCGCGGCAGCTGACGGCCAGATGCGCCTGGCGCCGGGGAAGTGGCGTCAGCCGATCTGGCGGCCGGCACGGGTGGAGACCTCGCCGGGCACCGGGCGCCGTCTTCGGCGCCCCTACAGAATTCCTGGCAGTACCTCCTCTGACGCGTCGGAGAATGCGTCCTCCTGCTGGGCCAGGTAGGCGGCCCAGGCGGCCTCGTCCCAGATCTCGAGCCGGGTGTTAGCGCCGATCACAACGCAGTCCCGCTGCAGCGCCGCGTACTCACGCAGGGCCGGCGGAATCGTGATCCGGCCCTGCTTGTCCGGCACCTCGTCAGAGGCGCTCGCGAAGAAGACCCGGCTGTAGTCGCGGACCGCCTTGGCGGTCACCGGCGCAGTGCGCAGTGCCTCGGTAATGCGCCCGAACTCGGACTCGGGAAACACATACAGGCAGCGCTCCTGGCCCTTGGTCAGCACAAGACCGCCCGCGAGCTCCTCGCGGTACTTGGCGGGCAGGAACAGGCGGCCCTTCTCGTCGAGACGGGGCGTGTGAGTGCCGAGAAACACCGGCCTCACCTCCCAGTCCCCCACCCCGGAGCCCTGCGGGGCATGCTCCGCCCCACGGTGCACCACTGTACTCCACAATCCCCCACCGTCAACGATCCTAACCCGGTGAAGCGGACATCCCCGCGAAGAATTTCAAGGTCAGAGCGGTGGAGCGGGGTGGAGGTGTCGTCCTGCGCCTGCTCGTGCCCGGCCCTCAGCACGGGCTGCCCGGCCCTCAGCACGGGCTGCCCGGCCCTCAGCACGGGCTGCCCGGCCATCGGCAGGGCAGCCGCAAGGGCTACTCCGGCCGGCGTTGCATCATTGTTTTGACACAGTTACGCCGCGGATACGGCTGCGCATCGCACCCAGACCGCTGCGCGACGTACTGTCTGAACGCACGGACTTGGCAGCGTTGCCGGCGCCGCCGAGGCGTGCTGGTCCGACATTCGCGCCACAGCTGACGCGAGGAGGAAACGTGGCTGTTGACACCGGGCATCAGGCGGAGCCTCGGCTCGAGGAGCTCGTGGCCGTGGCCCGTCGCGTCAGCACGGCCGTGGAAAGCGTCATTGCCGGCAAGCCGGAGGCCATCCGGCTTGCCCTGACGGTGCTGCTCGCCGAGGGCCATGTGCTCATCGAGGACGTGCCCGGCGTCGGCAAGACGCTGCTTGCCAAGGCGCTGGCCCGCTCGATCGACTGCTCGGTCCGGCGCGTGCAGTTCACCCCGGACCTGCTGCCCAGCGACATCACCGGGGTCAGCGCCTTCAACCAGGAGATCCGCGAGTTCGAGTTCAAGCCGGGCCCGATCTTCGCCAACCTCGTGCTGGGCGACGAGATCAACCGGGCGTCGCCGAAGACCCAGTCCGCGCTGCTGGAGTGCATGGAGGAGCGCCAGGTCACGGTGGATGGCGCTACCTACCTGCTGGAGCTGCCCTTCATGGTCATCGCGACCCAGAATCCGATTGAGATGGAGGGCACCTACCCGCTGCCGGAGGCCCAGCGGGACAGGTTCACCGCCCGGATCGCGATCGGCTACCCAGATCAGAACGCCGAGCTCGCCATGCTGGACTCGCATGGCTCGTTCTCCCCGCTCGATGACCTGCAGCCCGCCGCGCACGCCTCCGATGTGCGCGCGCTGGTCACCGCCGTGCGCGGCATCCACGTCGCGCCGCAGATACGCCAGTACGTGATCAGCCTGGTCAATGCGACCCGCACGTCGCCGGAACTGCGCCTGGGCGCATCCCCCAGGGCCGCGCTGCATCTGCTGCGCGCGAGCCGCGCCTACGCGGCTCTTGATGGCCGTGACTTCGTGATTCCCGACGACGTCCAGGCGCTCTCGGGCCCCGTGCTGGCCCACCGGCTGCTGCCGACCCCCGAAGCGCTGGTGGGCCGCGAGATGCCCGAGGACGTCCTCGCCGCGATCGTGGCTCGGCTGCCGCTGCCCTCCCGGTAGCGCGCCGGGTCCGCCCGGCTGCCGCCAGCGATAGCCCTGGCAGCGGCGTACGTCGTAGATTGGCAAGGGCAGGCAGAAGAAAGGCCAGGATATGCGGTCACTGCTGGCAGGCCTCACGACCCGCGGAACCTCGTTTCTGACCGCTGGCCTGGGCGCCGCCCTTGCCGGGCTGCTTCTGGGCGAGCGGAGCCTGCTCAGCGTCGGCGCGCTGCTCTTCGCGCTGCCCCTGCTAGCTGCGCTGGCCGCCGGCCGGGCGCGCTACCGGCTCAGCTGCCAGCGGACCGTAAGCCCGCCGCGGGTGCCGCCCGGCCACACCGCCCGGGTGACGCTGCGGCTGGAGAATGTCTCCCGGTTCCCGAGCGGCCTGATGCTGGCCGAGGACACCGTGCCCTACGCGCTCGGGACCCGTCCCCGCTACGTCCTGGACGGGATCGAGCGCGGCGGAGTCCGCGTGCTGAGCTATCCGCTGCGGTCCGACCTGCGGGGCAAGTTCGAGATCGGCCCGCTTGAGGTCCGTATTGCCGACGCCTTCGGCCTGGTCGAGCTCGGCAGGTCCTTCTCCGCCCGCTCGGCCTTCATGGTCACCCCGAAGGTCGTGCCGCTGGACCGCGCCGTTGCCAGCGGCAGCTGGCTCGGTGAGGGCGACGGGCGGACCCGCAGCGCTGCGGCCGCGGGCGAAGACGACGTCGTGCCCCGCGCCTACCGCGACGGCGATGAGCTGCGCCGGGTGCACTGGCGCTCGACCGCCCGCTACGGAGAGCTGATGGTTCGCCGCGAGGAACAGCGGTGGAAGAACCGGGCGATGCTGCTCCTGGACACCCGGCGCGCCGCGCACTCCGGCAGCGGCGCGTCCTCGTCTTTCGAGTTCGCCGTCAGCGCCGCCGCCTCGATCGGCGTGCACCTGGCCCGCGAGGGCCTGGACGGCCAGCTGATCACCGATACCGGCCCGATCACCAGCCCGGCCAGGTTCGAGGACGTGCTGCTGGATTCGCTGTCGGTGGTCAGGCAGTCCGGCAATCGTGATCTGTCGCACGGCGCCGGCGCGCTGCGCGCCGCGGAGGGCGGCCTCGTCGTGCTGGTGGCGGGACGGCTCTCGGCCGCCGAGGCACGACGGCTTGCCGCGAGCAGACGCGACGGCTGCCCGGCGATAGCCCTGCTGCTCGCCGTCTCCACCTGGGGCGATAACCAGGTCACCGGTGCCAGTCCGGTGACCGGCCGCGAACCCGACGAGGCGAGCGCGGACAGCGGCGCGGGCGGGCCGCGCGCAGCCGCAGTCGCCAGCAACGGCCGTAAAATCTCACAACCAGACGAAACGGCACCAGCCGCGGCAGTGTTGCGGGCAGCCGGATGGCGCGTCGCGTCGGTGGACACGAATACCCCGCTCGCACTTGCCTGGCAGCGGCTGCCGCGGTTCGCGGGCGCGGCGGGGCCGTCCGGCCCGGCCGTGAGGATGCCGGAGGCCGCGGTATGAATCACCGGCTCACCGTCACTGCGGCCATTGCGGTTGCCGCGTCCTCGGTCTCCCTGTTCGCCGTCATTGCGGGCAATAACTGGTTCTTTGCGGGTATCGGCGCAGTGATCATCGTGGCGCTGGCCGGCACCGCGACGCGGCTGCCGTCAGTTCCGGCGGCAGCGACCGCCGCCGCCCTGGCATTGCTGGCCGGGTATCCGCTGCTGGCCAGCGGGAGCTGGTACGCCATCGCCGGCGGCGGCCTGCTCGTCGCGGCGGCGGCAGCGAGTGTGACCCGGCTGGGGCTGCTGCGGGTACTCGCGGCCGCCATCACCTATTTCGGCGCGCTGCTGGTGTACCTGAACCTGGTCGATGCGAGCCGCGAATCTCTGTTCAGGATCGTGCCGACACCGAGCTCGCTGCGGCATCTGGCCTACCTGGCCGGGCAGGGCCTGGCCGAGCGCTCGTCCGCGCCCCCGGTTCCCGGCCACGCCGGGGTCGCGCTGCTGGCGGCCGGCGGCATCGGCATCATCGCGGTGGCAACCGATCTGATCGCGGTGCGGCTGCGCAGTCCGGCCGTCGCCGGCCTGCCGCTGCTCCTGCTGTTCAGCGTCCCTGTCACGACGAACGTCAAGGACGCCGGACTCGGCGAGGCAGTGGCGTTCTGCCTGGGAATCAGCGGCTTCCTGGCCCTGCTGGCTGCGGACGGACGCGAGCGGCTGCGGCTATGGGGACGCCTGGTCACGGTCTGGCATGGCCCGGACGAGTCCGGGCGCGGCCCGGATACCAAGGCGCTGGCCACGTCCGGACGGCGCGTTGGCCTGGCTGCCGTGAGCCTGGCCGTGGTCGCGCCGCTGCTCCTGCCCAGCCTGCACGTGCGTGACCTTTTCCATGGCAGCTCAGCGCTCGGGGACGGCGGGGGTCCGACCTGGCTGCTGCCACAGCTGCCCGAGCCGCTGGTCCAGCTGCAGGGACAGCTGCTGAGCACCAGCCCGCAGGCCGTCCTGACCTACCGGACGAATGACCTCGATGCGGCCGATCACTACCTGCAGGTCTTCGTGCTGAACTACGACGGCTTCGAAGGGAAGTGGGAACTGGTGCCGCCCACCAGCGGAAGCCAGCCGGTCTCCGGCCAGCGCTCGCTGCTGCCCGCCACCGGCGTTACCGCGGCCATCCACCAGCAAACGGTACGCCTCCGGATCAAGATGGCGCAGGTCACCGGCTCGGGATACGGGGGCAAGGTTGGTTTCGTCCCGCTGCCGTACGCGCCGTACAAGCTGCAGGTCCCTGGTGACTGGCGCGAGGATGATGCCACGCTCATGGTTTATTCCGGCCAGTCCTCGCTGCGCGGCCTGACCTACTCGGTGGCCAGCAAAGAGGCCGACCCTACCCGGCAGCAGCTGGACAGCGGACCTGCGACCCTGCCGCCGACCGGCGAGCAGAGCTATCTGAGCTTCCCCGCTCCGCAGCGGGCGGCGCTGCGGAAGCTGGCGCTGACCATCACCAGCCGGGCCAAGACCCCTTACGAGGAGGCACTTGCCCTGCAGAACTGGTTTCTCGTGCCGGGCCGTTTTCACTACTCTCTGCGCCCGAGCCTGCCGAACACCACCGCCGGGCTGCTGGACTTCCTGACAAAGGACCGTCGCGGCTACTGTCAGCAGTTCGCGTTCGCGATGGCCGCACTCGCCCGGCTGCTGGGCATCCCCTCGCGGATCGCCGTCGGCTATACGGGCGGTCTGCAGCAGTCCAACGGGACGTGGCAGGTCAGTACCGACGATGCGCACGCCTGGCCCGAGCTGTACTTCGAGCGCGCGGGCTGGCTGCGCTTCGAGCCCACGCCCGGCGGTACGGGCGGCCAGGGTACGGCCACCGAGCCGAATTATGCGTCGCCGGCCGTAATCACCCCGCAGAACGTGCCGCCGCCCGCCACTGGCGCGACGAGCTCGCTGCCTGGGCAGAGAACCCCCGGCGGCCACGGCGGCTCGAAGCTCGTCGGCGGCACCGGCGCGACCGGGCCGGCCGGGTCGGCCGGCCACCGCGGAACGGGACTGGCGCTCCCGCTGGCCCTGGCGGCAGCGATCGCGCTCGCCCTGGCCGCCATCGGGCTGAGAGCCGCCAGGTTCGCCATCAGCCGTCGCCGCTGGCGGCGCGCACATGACGATGCCGGGCTAGCCGGCGCTGCCTGGCGGGAGCTGAGGGACGATCTGGCGGACCTGGGGCTCGGCGTGCGGGCGAGCGAGTCGCCGCGTGCCGTGGCCGCCCGGATCGCAGCTGATCAGGGGCTGCCGACGGCGGCCCGTGACGCGCTGCGGCGGATAGCCTCGGCTGTTGAGCGCGCTCGGTACGCAGCCGCGCCGGAGCCGGCCGGGACGCTGCGCGCCGACGTCACGATAGTGCGCAAAGCGCTCTGGATGCAGGCGGCTCGAAGAACCCGCTGGCGCGCGACCGTGCTGCCCGCATCGACGCTGCGGCCGGTGCGCGCAGCGCTGCGGCAGTGGCTGGATATCTTCGGCCGGCTGGATGTCACGAGGGCGCGAATGCGCCGCAGTCCCGGCAGCGCCTGACTAACTGATGGTCGGTCGGCCTGGACCGGCAGTAGGCGGCCTGGACCGGCAGTGGCAGGCGTGGATCTGGATCAGCGATCGGCCCGGATCGTCGCCTCAATGGCTAGTGGTCGCGCTCCTGCCGCCGGCGCCAGCGCTCTTCCAGCCGCTCCATCATTCCCGGCGCAGCCGGCTTGGCTGCCTTCCGGTCCTTGGGCACGCCGCGACCCGTGGTGATGCCCGACATGTGCCGGTAACTCGTCACGGCCCACATGCTGCAGGCCAGCATGACCATGAAGCCCGCCACGCCCATCGGGATGAAGTTGATCACCACGCCAGTCAGCAGCAGCCCGACGCCGACCAGGAAGCCCAGCACCGCCAAGATCACCCGGCGCTTGTAGTGCACACGCGGGTCCGTCGCCCGCACCGCGTTAGCAAACCGCGGATAATCGGCATAAAGCGCCTGCTCGATCTGCTCGAGCTGACGCTGCTCGTGCTCAGACAGCGGCACGGTGCCTCCCCTGAAACTCACGCGGTAACGAGTTCAATTTACCTCTGCCTCGCGGCTGGGCTTAGGCCCAGAATACGAGCGTAACCGCGTCATGGGAAAGGGTACCCGGCCCCCGGTACTCATGGGTGCAGGCTCGATCCTGCGGTGACGATCACATCGGTCCCCCCGGCATCTCCCCGCACAGCCGCTCGCGTGCCCCTCCGAGCCGCATCGCGAGCCCCGGCGCCCGCCGGGCTCTGCGCCCTGATTAATGGCGTCGCACGGCTCACCTCGGCTCCCGGTCGGCATTGACGAGCGTGGCCGGCCGGACTGCGTCGGTGCCGAACCGCCCGGCGATGCGGTCGATCGCCCGCTCGGCATCCCGCCAGGCGGATGGCGCTTCCCCGAACGCCAGCTGGGCCTGCGCCGCTGCTGCCGGGACCAGGCCCGCAGCCCGCACCCCTACCAGCCGGAACCTAGTACCCGCAGTAAGCCCGGCGCCCGCGTAGAGGGCGCACGCGGTGAGGTAGATCTTCTGCGCCACGTCAGTGGGCTCGGACAGCGTCCGCGAGCGGGTGATCGTGGTAAAATCCGCCAGCCGGAGCTTCACGACGATAGTCCGAGCGGTGCAGCCCGACGACCGCAGGCCGCGCGCCGTCCGCCCGGACAGCCGCAGCAGCTCCCGGCGGATCAGCGGCGGATCCTCGACATCAGTGGCGAATGTCTCTTCTGCCCCGATGCTCTTCTCCTGCGTTCCGGGCGTTACCTTGCGATTGTCGTTTCCCCATGCCAGCGCGGACAGATGAGCCGCCGTCGCCTGGCCGAGCTCCCGCTCCAGCGTGCCAGCCGGAGCCCGGCCAATATCACCGACGGTGCGCAGGCCCAGCCTGGCTAGTACCCTCTCGGTCCGCTCGCCGACTCCCCAGAGCGCGGCAACGGGCAGCGGGTGCAGGAAGTCCAGGACACGACCGGCCGGGATGACCAGCAGCCCGTCCGGCTTGCAGTGCACCGAGGCCAGCTTGGCGACGAATTTGGTGCTGGCGATGCCGACCGAACAAGATATCCGCTGCTGCTGCCTGACCTGCTGGCGGATCAGCGCGCCGATTCTGGCGGGCCGGCCCAGGCGCCGCAGGCCGCCGGAGACATCGAGGAACGCCTCGTCCAGTGACAGCGGCTCGACCTCCGGGGTAACCGCCCGGAAGATCGCCATGACTTCCTTGGACACTGCCGCGTAGAGGCCGTGCCGGGGCGGGATGAACACCGCCTGCGGGCAGAGCCGCCGCGCCCGGCTGACCGGCATCGCCGAGTGCACCCCGAAAGCGCGCGCCTCGTAGGTGGCAGAGAGCACAACGCCGCGCCCGCCGGTAGCCCCCACGATAACCGGCTTGCCCGCCAGCTCGGGCCGGTCCCGGACCTCGACGCTGGCGTAGAAAGCATCCATGTCGGCGTGCAGGATGTGACAGCCGGTGTCGTCAGATGCAGTGGCGTCATGAGCAGTGGCGTCATGAGCAGTGACGTCATGAGCAGTGCCCCGGCCGCCGTCCGGCGCCTCGATCACAGAGTCCTCCCGGCCAGAGTTCTCCCGGTGGCTGTGCGGCCACCGTGCCAGCTCACTCGAAAGTAGTGCAGAAAGTGTCGTCAGAACAGCACTTTTCGCATGCGTTCGCGGGTCAGGATCGGCAGTCAGCCGTCCGGGCTGGCGTGGCGGCTTGCCTCCGCCGGACCGTCGCCGCCGTCCGCCGCGCCTGCGTCCGGTTCGCCGGACAGCGCACCGAGGACGTCCGGTGACAGCGTGGGCTTGAGTTCGAGCAGACGGGCGAGCAGGCCGTTGACGAACGACGGCGAGGACTCCGTGGACAGTTCCCGCGCTAGCAGCACCGCCTCGCTGATCGCCACCCCGTCAGGCACTGCCGGGCTCCATAGCAGCTCGTACGCGCCGATCCGCAGGATGTTCCGGTCGACCGCTGGCATCCGCTCGAGCGTCCAGCCCCGCGCGTACTCGGCAAGCAGGCTGTCAATGACGGCCCGGTGCGCCTGAACGCCCCTGACCAGCTCAGCTGCGTAGTCGGAGACCGGCGGGCTGCCCTGCTGCGCTCGTTCGTCCAGGAGGCCGATGACCGGCTCGCCGCGTATCTCGGCTTCGAACAGGATGTCCAGGGCCCGCTTCCGGGCCTTACTGCGCGCTGGCATGACGGCCCCGGCAGTCCGGTAGGGCCGGTAGCGGCGTCACGCCCGGCTGAGATAGTCGCCGGTGCGAGTATCCACCCTGATCTTCTCGCCGGTGGTGATGAAGAGCGGGACCTGAATCTGCGCGCCGGTCTCCAGCGTGGCCGGCTTGGTGCCGCCAGTGGACCGGTCGCCCTGCAGGCCAGGATCGGTCTGGCTGACCGTCAGCTCGACCGCGGCCGGGAGCTCGACGTAGAGCGGCACCCCGTCGTTGAACGCGACGGTCGCCGTCTGCTCCTCCAGCAGGTAGTCAGCGACGCTTCCCACGGTCTCGGCCGGGACATGCGGCTGGTCATAGTCCTGCGTGTCCATGAAGACGAAGTCGTCTCCCTCGCGGTAGAGATACTGCATCTCCCGCTTGTCCACGTTGGCGACGTCGACCTTGACGCCCGCGTTGAATGTCCGGTCGACGACCTTGCCCGACAGCACGTTCTTCAGCTTGGTACGCACGAACGCGCCGCCCTTGCCCGGCTTCACGTGCTGGAAGTCGACCACGTTCCAGAGCTGGCCGTCGATGCTCAGGGTGATGCCGTTCTTCAGATCGTTCGTGGTGGCCACGTCAGTCTTTCTCCTGCATGCGGGCGGGACTGGCCCGCCCCGTGTTACAGGACGAGCAGCTCCCTCGTAGTGGTGGTAAGTAGCTCGGCTGATCCCGCCGCCCCGGCGCCAGCGCGCACCACCAGGGTGTCCTCGATCCGCACGCCGCCCTTGCCGGGCAGGTAGACCCCGGGCTCGACAGTGACGGGAACCCGGTCCGTAAGTGTACCTTCCTGGCCGTACCCGATCATCGGCGCTTCGTGGATCTCCAGGCCCACCCCATGGCCCAGACCGTGCTGGAAGTACTCGCCGTAACCCGCGTCCGCGATCATGCCGCGGGCGATGGCGTCGAGCCCGGCGGCGCTCATGCCGTCCCTGGCCGCCGCCACGCCGGCCGCCTGTGCCGCCGCCACGAGATCATAGATCTCGCGCTGCCAGGCCGACGGCTCGCCGATCGCGACCGTCCGGGTCATGTCCGCGTGATATCCGCCGAACCGCGCGCCGCAGTCGATCGTCACCAGATCGCCCGCCGCAAACGGCCGGTCGGTGGGCACGTGATGCGGCGTCGCGCCGTTGGGCCCGCTGGCGACGATGCTGTCGAATGCGGGAGCCTCGGCACCCAGGTCGGTCATCGCCCGCTCTAGCGATATCGCGAACTGCCGCTCGGTTGTGCCCGGCCGCAGCTGCGGTACCACCTCGTCCAAGGCCGCGCAGGTGATCGCGCAGGCACGGGCGAGCAGCTCGATCTCGCCGCGGTCCTTGATCGTCCGCAGCTCCTCCACCGCGTGCCCGAGCGGGATGAGCTCCGGCCCGCTGCCGGCCGAGACGAGGGCCTGATAGCGCTCGACGGTCATCTCCTGAGACTCGAAGGCCACCCGGCTCATGTGCGCCGAGACGGAGCGGGCAGCCAGGGCCGGCTCGGTATAGCGCTCAACGAGCAGCTCGACGTCCGGGCAGTCGCGCGCTGCAGCCGGCGCGTATCGGGAATCGGTCGCGAGCACGCCGCGGCCATCCGCCGGGAGCAGCAGAGCTGCGTTCGAGCTGGCCAGTCCGGTGAGATAGCGAACATTGATCAGATTGGTGATCAGGGCGGCGTCCGCGCCGAGCGCGGCGATCTTCTGCTGGCAGAGCGCGCGGCGAGCGGCATGCAAGTCGGGCATGCGACGACTGTACGGGCTGCCCACGGGCATCCCGGACGACGGCGCGGCCGAACTGGACTGCTGTGATGGCGTGTCGTGCTGGGCCATGCGCGGTGACTCGGCGGACCGGTTCGTGGCCGGCGCCGGACGTCCCCGTCGAGGACTGCGGCGCGGCGCCAGCCGGGCTCTGGTCCAGCCACGACGATGATTACCTCGGCGCGGCTCGAAGTTGTCGGTGGGAGCGGGCGGCGCTGCGGGCCGCCGGGACAGCAGCCGCCGCACTGGTCAGCGGTGCGGCGTCCGTCGCAAGTTTGCTGCAGCGCAGAGCCGCAGGCTCGGCGCCGCCCGCCAGCTCCGGTCAGAGCGGGCCACGGACCTGACCAATATCATGCACGCTTATAATATGCGCACATGACAACTACAGCACCGAACTTCAGCTGCACGCACATCGTCGAGGCCGACGTGACCGCAGCCGCGATCTGGGCCCTGTACGCGGACGTCACCTCGTGGCCCGAATGGGACGCTCAGGCGGAACTGGTCACCAGGGACGCCCCGTTTGCCGCCGGCTCGACCGGCAGTATGAAGTTCGCCGGGCAGGAGCCCCTCAGCTACCGGCTCACCAGGGTTGATCCCCTGCGCGAGTTCGTCGACGAGACCCCTGTCGGTGATCTCACCGTCCGGGTGTCGCACCTGCTGGAGCCGCTCGCTGACGGCCAGCTGCGCATCACCTATTCCGCGCAGATCGACGGGCCGCCGCAGCAAGCCAGGGAGGCCGGCCCGATGATCACCGCGGACTTTCCCGCCACTATGGGCGCGCTCATTGCGCTCGCCCGCAAGCGCTCCGGCTAGCGGATGCAGCCGACCTCACGGCATGAGGCTGCTGAGCAGAGCCCCGGCTTCCTGCTCTGGCGCGCGACCTTGTCCTGGCAGCGCCGCATCCGGGCGGCGCTGGCGCCGCACGGCCTGACCCATGTTCAGTTCGTGCTGCTTACCTCGCTGTGGTGGCTCGAGGATCATGCCGCCGGGCAGCCGAGCCAGAGCGAGCTGGCTGCGCACGCCGGGACCGACCCCATGATGACCAGCCAGGTGATCCGCAAGCTGGCCGCCCGTGAGCTGGTGGAGAGGCACTCTGATCCCGCCGACAGCCGGGCTCTGCAACTCGCGCTGACCGGATCTGGCCGCAGGCTGCTGGCCGGCGCACTCGCCGATGTGGAGGCTGCCGACGAGGCATATTTTGCTGCCCTGGGAGACCAGCGCGACGCCTTCGCCCGCGCGCTCACGCGGCTCAGCCCGGACAAGCCCTGATGCCGCCGCCGGCGATGACCTCATCGGCCCGGCAGCAGCGGCGGCTGCATCCGGACTGATGACGGCCAATGTCTATATCGCTCCGGCCGGGCATGGAGCAGTGGTCCGCCTGGCGGTGCGAATCGGAGGTCGTGATGACGGCACTGGCTGAGTCCGAGACTGGATTGGCTGCACTTGACGCTCTGGCCGACTACGACGACCGTACGGCGGTACCGGGCAGTCCGGAACCCGCCGATGAGCTCATGCAGGTCGGCTACGTCGGCCTGATGAAGGCGATCGTGACCGCGGCCTGACACCGAAGAGCCTCCGAGTGAAGGCCATCGGCCCGGATTCGTGCACCAGCGTGAGGAAGCACCGGACGCCGTAGCTGAGCGCGGCCGCGGCGTACTCCGGCCAGCGCTGCTCGGCGAGCGTGCCAGGCGATCCCGTGCCCGTTGGCGAGCGTTTCCGCCCGGGGACTCTTCGGAACCTGCTGGGCCAGCTCGAAGAGCCCGGGCACCTCCGGATGGGCAGCTGCCCGCTCGGTGACCTCGCCCTTCCGCCACACCGCCCGTGGTCGCACCCGAGCAGGCCGGAACCTGCCGGGACGCCAGCACCCCCAGCCGGTACAGCGGCCGGCCCTCCGAGGCATCCGCGATGCTCAGCAGCTCGGCGGCCTCGCGGGCAAGCTCCTGAGCGACGCTCTGCTGCACCGCCGCCTCCGTCGCCCGGGCGGCCCAGTCGCCGCAGATCTTCTAGCATGGCCGGAGTCTTTCAAGCGACTATCCGGGTTAATTCGGACGTCCGTCACCTCGGGCCGCGCAGTGGGCAGCGTCACCCTGCCAGGTCGCGGATCTGCTCGATTAGCGCAACCCGCTCGGCGTGCGTGCTAGCGATAGGCGCCACGTTAAGCGTCGTGACGCCGGATTCCCGCATGGCCGCCACCCGCTCGGCCACCAGCGACAAGGGTCCGACCAGCGCGGTTCCCGCCAGGAGCGAGGCCGGGACAAGTGCCGCCGCCTCATCCTTGCGGCCGGCCAGATAGGCGTCCTGGATCGCGGCGGCTTCCTTCTCGTAGCCGAACCGCACGGCGAGGTCGTTGTAGAAGTTACGGCCTTTTGCGCCCATCCCGCCGATATACAGGGCCAGCATCGGCCGGCCGAACTCCAGCAGTCCGGTCACGTCTTCGCCAATCGCCAGCGGCGCCTGGGCGATCACGTCCAGCGGCGGCAGCGACGGATCCCGCCGGGCGGCGCCGGCCGCGAGCGGCGCGGCCCATGCCTCCGCCGCTTTCTCCGGGAAGTAGAAGATCGGCTCCCAGCCCTCGGCCAGCTCGGCGGCCAGCCGAACGTTCTTCGGCCCGAGGGCCGCGATCACGATCGGGATGCGCTCGCGGACCGGGTGGTTGATCAGCTTCAGCGGCTTGCCCAGGCCGGTCCCGGCATCCGGCGGCAGCGGGATCGTGTAATGCCTCCCGGCGTACTCCAGCCGCTCGCGCCGCCACACGTGGCGGCAGATCTCGATCACCTCGCGAGTCCGGCCGACCGGGGCATCGTAGGGAACCCCGTGCCAGCCCTCGATCACCTGCGGACCGGACGCCCCGATGCCGAGCACGAATCGCCCGTCCGAGACGTAGTCCAGGCCAGCCGCGGTCATGGCGGTCAGCGTCGGGGTCCGTGAGTAGATCTGCAGGATTCCCGACGCGATCTGCAGCCGGTCGGTCTTGGCCGCGATGTAGCCAAGCTGGCTGACCGCGTCGAAGCTGTAGGCCTCCGGCACGAAGACGATGTCGAGCCCGGCCTTCTCGTAGTCGGCCAGCTCCTCGACGGTCTCGGTGAATCCGCCGGCGTAGTTCAGTGCCATCCCGATGCGCATCAGCTCTCAGACCTTTCCCGCGGCGGATCGCCACTGCTGGGGACGGCAGCTGGCAGGAGAACCCGTTTCGTAGCTAATGGCATCGTAACCGGGGCGCCCGCCGGCTTATCAGCTCCGCTCAGCGCCTGCTGGTGCCTGCGGGCCTTGTGTTGGCGAGCCCGGTGTTGGCGAGCCCGGTGTTGGCAAGCACAGTGCGGCAACCGCGCGCAGGGCCAGCTGGTAGGACAGCGCGCCGAAACCTGCCACCGTGCCCGTAGCCACCCCGGCCACCACCGAGTTGTGCCGGAAGGCCTCGCGCGTCGCCGGGTTGGACAGGTGCACCTCGATCAGGGGCGCGGTCCGCATCGCGAGGGCGTCCCGCAGCGCGTAGGAGTAATGCGTGAACGCGGCCGGGTTCAACACGATCGGCAGCCGGCCATCGACGGCCTCGTGTACCCAGCCGACAAGCTCAGCCTCGTCGTCGGTCTGCCGGAAATCCACCTTCAGCCCAAGCTCGCGGCCCACAGCGGCGCACTGTGCCGCGATGTCCGCGAGCGTCGCGCCGCCGTAGACATCGGGTTCGCGGGAGCCCAGCCGGGACAGATTGGGGCCGCTCAGCACCAGCACCGTCTGCATCGATCAGCACACCTCCGCGTAGGCGCGGGCCAGCAGTTCCTCGGGCGGGTCGGCCAGGATGGCGGGCTGCGCGAGCCCGTCCAGCACGACCAGCCGCAGGCCGGCCGCCCGCGTCTTCTTGTCCAACGCCATCGTCTCGCGCAGCTGCGGCCAGGCACCTGCCCGGTAGCGAGTTGGCAGCCCCACCGCGGCCAGCAGGGCCCGGTGCCGCCGCGCGGTCGGCTCGTCCAGCCGGCCCGCCAGTCTCGCCACCTCGGCCGCGTAGACCATGCCGATCGCCACCGCCTCGCCGTGCCGCATCCGGTAGCCCTCGGCGCGCTCGATCGCGTGGCCGAGGGTGTGCCCGTAGTTGAGCATCTCGCGCTGCCCGGCCTCGCGCAGGTCAGCCGATACCACGGCCGCCTTCATCGCCACCGCGCGCTCGATCAGCTCGCGCTCGTGCGGGCCGCCGGGGCGAGCCGCCGCAGCCGGATCGGAGTCGATCAGCTCCAGGATCACCGGGTCGGCAATGAAGCCCGCCTTGATCACCTCCGCCAGGCCGCTGACGTACTCGGCCAGCGGCAGCGTGGCGAGCGCGGCGAGGTCGGCGAGCACCCCGCCGGGCGGGTGGAAAGCGCCGACGAGGTTCTTGCCCGCGGGAATGTTGACGGCAGTCTTCCCGCCGATTGCCGCATCCGCGACGCCGAGCAGCGTGGTCGGCACCAGCACCACCCGGATTCCGCGCAGCCACGTGGCCGCGGTGAATCCGGCCACGTCAGTGGCAGCCCCGCCGCCCAGCCCGACGATCGCGTCGAGGCGGGTTACCCGCAGCTGCGCCAGCCGCGACCACAATCGGGCGACGACGTCGATTTCCTTGGCCGCCTCGCCGTCGGGTATCTCCAGCGCATGCACCAGGTAGCCGGCGTTGGTGAGCACCTGGGAGGCGCGTTGCGCGATCGCGGCCAGGCCGCGCGCGTGGATGATCACGACCGTGCGCGCCCTGGCGCCGAGGAGAGACGGCAGCTCGCCGAGCACGCCGGTGCCCACGACGACCTCGTAGGGATGCTCGCCGCCGACCGCGATCCTGGTCGGGCTCACGGCGCGCATGACCGCGCGGGGGGCGTCATGCGGGCGCTCCGGCGGGCGGCCTGCCGGCGGGCGGCCTGCCGGCGGGTGGCCTGCCGGCGGGCGGCGTCCATGCGGGCGGCCTGCCGGCGGGCGGCGTCCATGCGGGCGGCCTGCCGGCGGGTGGCGTCCATGCAGCCGCTCCGGCGGGCGGCGTCCATGATCCGGTAAAAAAAGACGTCCGGGCAGACGCTTTTCTTACCGGATCATGGAAAACAGGCGCGGCGGGGCTCACTGGCTCGGTTTTCCGGTGCCGAGCTGCGCGGTGATCTCGGCTGCGATCTCGTCAGGCTCGCGGCCGTCGGTCCGCACGGTGAGCCAGGCGAGCTTGGCGTAAATCGGGAGCCGCTGCTCCAGCAGCGCCTTCAGCTGAGCCCGCGGATTGCCCAGCAGCAGCGGGCGCGGCTTGTCCAGGCCGACCCGTTTTGCTGCCGCGGAGAATCCTGTCTCCAGGTAGACGACCGGCTGTCCGGCGAGCAGGGCCTGGGTGCCCTCGTCCAGGACCGCGCCGCCGCCAAGGCCGATGACGCCATCGTGCCCGGCGATGGCCGCGGCGGCGGCATCCCGCTCCAGGGCCCGGAACGCCTGCTCGCCGTCCTCGATGAAGATGTCGCCGACCGGCTTGCCCGCGGCGGCCTCGACGGCGTCGTCGGTATCCACGAAACCCACCTTCAGCCGGGCCGCGACCAGCGCGCCAACGGTCGTCTTTCCCGCGCCTGGCGAGCCGATCATGATCGCCGCAGGTCGCGTCGTCGCTGCAGGTGGCGTCGTCGCCGTGCTCACCGGATCACCATCGCCTTCAGGTAGCCGTCCAGGTTACGCGCCGTCTCCTGGACCGAGTCGCCGCCGAATTTCTCCAGCGCAGCGTCCGCCAGCACGAGCGCGGCCATCGCCTCGGCGACAACGCCGGCGGCCGGGACCGCGGTCACGTCACTGCGCTGGTTAATGGCACGGGCCGGCTCGCCGGTGCGGACGTCGATGGTAGCCAGCGCCCGCGGCACGGTCGAGATCGGCTTCATCGCGAGCCGGACCCGGACCAGCTCGCCGCTGCTCATGCCGCCCTCGATACCGCCGGCCCGGTTGGTCAGCCTGCGGATTCCCTCGCCGGTGCCCTCGATCTCGTCGTGCGCCTGCGAGCCGCGGCGGCGGGCCGTGGTGAACCCGTCACCGATCTCCACGCCCTTGATCGCCTGGATGCTCATCATCGCCCCGGCCAGCCGCCCGTCCAGCCGCCGGTCCCAGTGCGCGTGACTGCCAAGGCCCGGCGGCAGCCCGTAGATAGCCACCTCAACGACGCCGCCGAGAGTGTCTCCGTCCTTGCGCGCGGCGTCAATCTCTGCCCGCATCGCCGCGCTCGCCGCCGGATCCAGGCAGCGGACCGGGTCCTCGTCCACCCTGGCCGCGTCCTCGGGCCGGGGCGGGGCGCCATCCGGCGCGGCTACCTGGCCGATCGAAACGACGTGACTAACGATCTGGGCGCCGAGTACCTGCCGCAGGAAGCGACGCGCCAGCTCACCCAGCGCGACCCTCGCCGCGGTTTCCCTCGCGCTGGCACGCTCCAGCACCGCGCGGGCATCGTCATGACCGTATTTCTGCATGCCCGCCAGGTCCGCGTGGCCAGGCCGGGGCCTGGTCAGCGGGGCGCTGCGGGCCAGGTCCGCCAGCTGCGCCTCGTCTACCGGGTCGGGCGACATGATGGTCTCCCACTTAGGCCACTCGGTGTTCGCGATCCGCATCGCCACCGGCCCGCCGAGCGTGCGGCCATGCCGGACCCCGGCCGTGATTTCGGCCTCGTCCTGCTCGAACTTCATCCGGGCACCGCGGCCATAGCCAGCGCGCCGCCGGGCCAAAGCCGCACCAACGTCGGCGGTGGTGATCTCGACCCCGGCGGGCATGCCCTCGCAGATCGCCACGAGCGCGCGCCCGTGCGACTCTCCCGCAGTTAGCCAGCGCAGCATGCTGCCGATCCTGCCATGAGCCGCTCCCGGCCGGGCCGGCCGACGGCTGCGCCAGCCAACGCCGTGCCTGCGGAACCTGCGCGCAAGAGCCGAGGTAAGAATTATCCCGTGATCGCGGATTATGTGCTGGGCAACAGGAATTTCAGGGCCATGCTGCGGCATTACTTTGCTGCCCAATCAGCATTTGCTCGGTCCATGAGAAGGTATACCGGGAATGGCAATAGGCGTCGATGAATTATAAACCAGGCTAGCCGTATATGCCTGACCCGTATGGAATTAATGCGCTCCGGCAACTCTTTTCAGGCGCACCGCGGGGAGGAGCACTTGTGCGCGTTATGCAGTCTGCCCGGCGCGGGACGGCCAGGCTCCGGGCGGCCAGGCTCCGGGCGGCTGGGCTGGCCGCTTGGGTGGCCGGAGCCGGGCTTGTCCTCAGCCCGGCTGTAACCGCGAGCGCGGCACCCATGGCGATCGCGGGCTCACCCGCCGTGGAAATCAGCCCGTCGCCAGCGGTGCCGGGCACCGCGGCGACATTTGCCGTCCGCTGCGGCTCGGCCGCCAGCTCGGCGGTTCTGTCCGGGCGGACACTCGGGCTTGCCGAGCACATTTCGATGCGGGCGGGCTGGCCCGCTGGCTGGTTCACAGTCACCGTTACGCTGCCGGACGACATCAAGCCTGGCGTCCACACCCCGGTCATCTACTGCTCTGGCGGCAGCTCGGCCCGGGCGCGACTGCGAGTGAGCCCGCTGCTCGGTCCGGGGACGGGCGGCGGTGGCGCAGGCGCGTCCATGGCGACCGGAAATGCGCTGACCATCGTCGGCCTGGCCCTGCTCGGAATCGGCGCCATCAGCTGCGGAGCTATCATCCGCCGGCGGTCGGGCACGCGCTCTTGGCGGTAATGCTGCGACCCGGTTCCGACGTCCTCCGCCGACACTTCGTGCACTGCCTGGCACACGCTTCGCCTGGGCCCCCGGTAACCGGCCGGTACGGCCGCACCGGACTGCGCGGCGTAGGCGATCACCTTGTCCTAATCCTAGTAGCGGTGGTGGCGTAGTCGAACGGACCGCCGCAGGTAACGATCACCAGGCCGGGCCCGCGGCCGTTGAAGAGACCGGCCCGGACGTGTCCCTGCCGGTCGCGCAGTGTGGTCAGGGGTGCCCTGCGGTGCTGCGCCGTCGCCGTGATCCCGCCCGAATGCCACCAATTCCGCTCACCTGTGGCCAGCCAGCGCTTACGTCGACGGCGGGCGCAGCGTGACCCCGATGCCGCGGCGGAGCCGACTGCCCAGCCGCGCCATCACGGCCGAGCCCACCTGGGCGGCTATCTGCGCGGCCCGGCCGCCGGCCGCCGCTGGCGGCAAGTCCAGCTCGATGAGCAGGTCTGCGCTCCCTTCGCCGGCCAGGAGCCGGAATCCGGCCGCCGGTGCCTGCTCGGTGACCGCCGCCGTGACCGCGTCCCGTATGTCCGGGTCGTCTTGCGGCAGCGGCGCATCATCGCCGCGCGCCATAGCCGCCAGCCGGGCTCCCTCGACCGCCAGCGGCACCGGACCGGCGACGTCGATCACCACGGCGCAGCAATCGTCGGCAGCAGCGTGCCAGACCGCGGCTGCCTCGGCTGGCACTGGCCGGGCGCCCGGCCGCCACTGGTTCAGCGAATCCAGGCAGGTAAACGCCGGAATAGCCGATCTGCCGTCCTGACCGACAAGCTTAGGCACCGCCATTTCGCTGGCCTTTTCGCCGGATATCTCGCCGCGGCTGTCGGCACTGCCCGTCGCGGCACTGCCCGCGTCGGCACTCCCCGTCGCGGCCCGGCCGGGACCGGAACTCGTTATCTCCGCGGCCAGCACGGCCACCACCGGGACGAGCAGGCGCGAGCCGGCCAGCGCGGCCAGAGCCGCGTGCTCGCTGCCGCCACCGGTCGCGAAAGCGGCAAGCGCCGCTGCGGCCTGCGGGTCTGGCGAGCCGTCGTCATCAGGGAAACGAGGCTTGCCGCTGAGCGTGGACACCCAGCCAACTGTAGTTTGGCGATCGGCTGCGCCAGGCCACGTCCACGCCGCGAGCACAGTCGTAGCCGTGCGACTGCAGTGGCGATGCATGAGTAGCCTGGCCCGCGTGACGGGCGGGTAAGCCGAAGCAGTTGATGATGTATTTCGCGATATGAGACGCTCATGGCACTGCATCAGAGTCTGACCAGAGGGGATCGTGTGCGCCAGCTTGGCCGGGCACTCACTGTCACGCCGGGGACGCTGATGCAGAAGCCGATCCCGGTGCGGCTCGTCGAACCGTATCTGACAGGCCGCAGGTTGGTTATCGCGGGTTTTGCGTACCGAGCCCAGGACAGCTCCTTCACCGACCCCGCGGACTTCTACGACGTGCTGGACCTGGGTTACGAGGGCTCGGACTTCCGCGCGGACATGGCCGAGATCTACGTGCTGCGGTGGCGGGCTGTGGAAGCCGAGTCCTATCTGGTGCCCTATTCGGCCGAGCATGGCGGGGACTGGGCTGGCAAGCCCCCCTTCAGCGGGACGGGCTTCACCTCGCCGTCCGGCCGCGGAATCGCGGAATTCTTCATCGAACCCGTGCCGGTGCCGATTGGGGCCGAGATCTATCGGCTCAGCCAGGGCCAGGCCGAGCTCATCGCGCGTTTCGACGGCCAGGTGTGGCTGCGCCCGGCTGAAGGGATCTGAGCCATGCGCTATCGGCTGATGGCGACCTATCGCGGCGCGCCTTTCGAGGCAGGGATCGGTCCGTCTGAGCGCGATGTCATGCTGTTCGCGGCCTGCCCGCCGCCGGAGGACCTGCGCTTCGAGCCGGCCACCGGGCACTGGCGCAAGCAGCTGCGCATCGAGGAAGTGCAGGCACTGCGGGAATCCCGGCCGGTCGGCGTGTTCCGGGGCGAGCGGTGCATGGTCCTGGACGACCTCGGCGACCGGCTGCACATCGCCTATCTCGGGCATGACGCCTACCTCGCAGAGAGCCTCGGCTACTGGCAGGTGGATCGCGGCGTCTTCGAGCTGATCACGCCGCGCGACGAGGTGAGCGACATCATCGAGGCCCGGCGCGACTTTAATTACCCGGCCCGCCGCAATAGCGAGCCGGGTGTTCTGCCCGGTGCCGGCAGCGGCTCGCGGCCGGGCATCGGCCCCATGCCCCGCCCCGCCAGCGGTTCCCTGCCCGCTCCGGGCCTCGGTCAGCTGCCGGACCAGCTGGGTGCCGGTCCCGTCAGCAGCCGGGAGCATACGCGGCCATCGGCTACCCCGGCAGGTGCGAGCCCGGCGCCGGTGTACTTACACGAGCCTGCGGGCTCCGGCGTGCTGCTGCCGCCCGCGGAGAATGTGCCGCTGCCGCTTGAGGCAGCCGCACTGCGCGCAGCAGCCAGGTCCGCTTCCTCCCGCGGCCTGCCGCAGGCTCCCGAGCGGTGGCAGCGGCCCGATCAGCCCGAAATACCAGCCGCTGCGCCCCGGCGGCAGCGGGCAGCCCGCCGCCGGCAGCCGACGGAACTGATGTTCGCCGAACTCGCGGGCCTGGCAGCCATTCCGGCGTCCTCTTACGCGATCGGCGCGGAAGTCGACGGGGCTCTGTGCCTGCTGCAGACCGATGAAGGCTTCGAGGTCTTCAGCGCCGGCGGGGGAACCAGGCATGAGGCGCGGCGCTTCGCCGAGGAGGAGTCAGCCTACTTCTACCTGTTCGGCGTCCTGGCCGCGGAAGCGGTCCGAACCGGCGTCCTGGTTCCGCACGGCTGACGCAGCTGCCAGAGCCGGACCGTTCCCTCGGCGCCCCCGCTGACCAGCAGATGGCCGCCAGCCCAGGCAACGGAAGTGACCACGCCGGGATGCGGGAGCGCGGCGATGAGCCTGCCAGTCGCGACGTCCCACAGCCGGATCGTGTCGTCGCTGCTGGCCGCGGCCAGGACAGTGCCGTCCGGGCTGAAGCCGACGGAGTTCACCCAGTCCGTGGCGCCGGTCAGCGGGCGGGCACTGCGGACCGGCGCGGCCGGACGGGAGACATTCCACAGCCAGAACTTGTGGTCGTAGCTGCCGGCGGCCAGGGTGGCGCCATCCGGGCTGAACGCCACTGAGGTCACGATGTCTGCAGGAGCGGTCAGCGGCCTGCCAAGCAGAACCGGTGCCGGCGGCCAGGGTGGTGCCATCGGGGCTGAAGGCCAGTGCGTAAACCGTGTCGGCCGGGCCGGTGAGCAGCGCCAGTAACAGCGGATGCCGCGGATTGCTGACGTCCCACAGCCGGACGGTGCCGCCATCCCCGGCAGCGGCCAGCAGCCGGTGGTCCGGGCTGAGCGCGGCGGCCTCGACCACGTCGGTTGAGTCGATCAGCCGCGCGGCCACCGGAGTGGCGGAGGACTCCAGCACGCTGGCGAGCGCCGCCGGCGTGGCTGCCGTCTGGTACGCGGCGAGGCTGAGCTGGGCGGCCACCGAGACATCCTGGCCGTGCAGCTGTGCCGCCTCGACGGCAAGCTCACGGGAGTCGGCGTCGTCGCGTGCGGTGTTGGCTGCCTGGCGCTGGGCGAACGCATAGCCGGCCAGCCCGACGGTGGCCAGCACCAGCGCCGTCAGCGCCGCGACAAGCTGCCGCAGCCTGCGCGTCCTGCGGCGCTCCGCTTCGACCTCGCCGCGCTCGTGCGCGGTCGCCGCATCGACGAATCCCCGGTCGAACCCGCTGAGGCTGGCCTTATCGGCCGGGTCCTGCGTCCAGTCGCGGATAATCGCGAGCTCGCCGCCGCGCGGCAGGACGGCGAAGTCGCGGCCGGCGTCCTGCCAGATGTGCGCCCGGTCGCTGATCCGCCGCCGGACGCGCAGTCCGTCCCGACCGGCCTTGATCCACTCCCGCAGTCGAGGCCACGCGGTCAGCAGCGCCTCGTGGCTGATCTCCGCGATGTCCTCGGTGACGGTGATCAGGCGCTGGCCGACGAATTCCCACAGGACATCGCCGGAGGGAACTGGATCGGCTGAACCCGCCAGTTCGTTCAGCGGAACCCGGCGCCGGGACTCCGTGGCATCGTCGGTCACCAGGACCAGCCGGAGGAACAGCAGCCTGGCCGCTTCCCGTTCTGGCCCAGACAGGTTCGCATAGACGGACTCGGCCGTGCGCGCGATCGCGTCCCGGATCCCGCCGCTGGCCTGATAATCGGCCACCGCGCGCTGCGCGCCCCGGCCGCGTTCCCAGGTCGACAGCAGGGCATGGGACAGCAGCGGCAGCGCACCCGGCTCGTGCCCTGCCGCCCCGCGCCCGCGCCCGCGCCCGCGCCCGCCAACGGCATCAGGTCCCGCAGCAGCAAGGCGACCAGGCCATCGCTGACATCCAGGCGCTCCCGCCGGGCCGGCTCGACGATGGCGCGGGAGACCTCTTCGCGCGTCATCGGCCCGACGACTACCTGACGACCCTGCAGGGCCGCGGCCAGCTCCGGATAGCGCAGCGCCTGCCCGTAGCAGTCAGCGCGCAGGCCAAGGACGACCAGGGTGCGGCCGGCGAGCGCGCACAGCGCGTCAATGAAAGCGCGGCGCTCGTCTTCGGTCTGGCAGGCGGTGAATGTCTCCTCGAACTGATCCGCGATGACGGCCTGCGGGATCTCGCCGGGCGCCAGCGCGCCGGGCGCCATCCCGCCAGTACGGCCCATCCTGCCGGTGCGGCCCAGCGCGCCGGTCAGCGCATCGACCGGGTGCGGCCCTGGCGTAAAGAGGGCGCAGCGGCCAGATCCCGTGCTCGGACCGTCCGCATCCCCGGCCGCCAGATCCCCGGCCGCCAGTGCCGGGATGAGCCCGGCCCGCAGCAGTGACGACTTGCCGGAGCCGGACGGTCCGATGACGCCAAGGGGCATCCCGGCCGCGCGGGCCTGCGCGGCGGACCAGCAGCCGCGTCAGTTCCTCCCGGCCGAAGAACCACGCGGCATCGTCGGGCTGGAAACTCGCCAGGCCCAGGTAGGGTGCTGCTCCCGCGGAGCGCCGTCCCGGTGCCCGCCGGGCTCGGCCGAGGGCCGCCACCCACTCGTGCAGCTGGGCCGGATCACTCACTTGGCAGGCCCGGAGTACGCGCGGCAGCAGTTCGGGCTGGCTCGGCGGCGGCAGATGGCGGCGGCGAAATAATCGCCGGCCATGCTCGCCGGCAGCTCCGCAGCCTTGGCCACCTGGCGTATCGTCAGCCCGGCGGCGAGCCGGACGAGCGTCAGCTCACGGCCGAAGTCCTGCTGCGTAGCGACACCGCCAGGTTCTGGCGGCTGGGGCTCGTCGGACAGCACCGCACCCACACTGGTCCCCCCTCGGACATGTGATCAGCGCACTCAAGCACCGTCGGGCACGGCGACGCTGCCGTGCCCGACGGTCCCCCCACCGGCATCAGGAAGATTCACAGTTTGGTGCAAGACCTGCGTGTTTGGCGGCCGTACCGGCAGGTAGCCGCTGTCCGAGCTTGTCCGGGCAGAGCCCTCGGGGCACATGTCGCGTGCTGAGACGAGACCGTAGTGACGTTGCCGGCGCATCCGCCCCCGCCATCGTGCCGGGCGTGACTGCCGCACCGACGGGGGCAGGGCCCGCCCGGCCGTCAGTCGGCCAGCGGGCCCTCCACCGCCGTCACTCGCCGGACTCGGCCCGCTCGAGCCAGCCGCGCACCGCTGCGTCGTCCTGGCCGAGCATCGGCGGCGCCGAATGCTGCCGGAGCGGATCGCCGTCGAAGCGCAACGCCGGCCCTGGCAGCTCGATCTGGCCGAGAACAGGATGCTGCACCGAGATAACCAGGCCCTGCGAGCGGGTCTGCGCCCAGTCATACACCTCGTCGATGGAGCGGATGGAGCCTGCGGGAATGCCGAGCGCCGCCAGCTCGGCCAGCCAGTCCGCCCGGTCCGCCCGGCGGAGCGCCTGCTCGATCTCCGCGGTCAGCTGGTCGCGCGCGGCCACCCGCAGGTGGTTCGCGCAGAACCGGCTATCGGCCGGATCAAGCCCGACTGCCGGGGCAAACCGCTGCCACTGGTTCTCGTTCGCGACGCCGATCTGGATCAGCCCGTCCCGGCAGCGGAATGTGCCGTAGGGCGAGATCGACGGGTGGTGGTTGCCCGCGGCCCGCGGAATCTCGCGGGCCACCGTCCACCGGGTGCCCTGGAATGCGTGCGCGCCGACGACGGACGCCAGCAGCGAGGTGCGTACTACCTTTCCGGCACCCGTGCGCCCGCGCTCGTGCAGCGCGGCCACGATGCCGAGCGCCGCGTGCACGCCGCCCAGCACGTCGGCGATGGACAGGCCAGCCTTCGTCGGATGGTCGGCGTCGGGGCCGGTGACGCTCATCAGGCCGGCCTCGCCCTGCACGATCTGGTCGTATCCGGGCCGGTCGCCTTCCGGGCCGTCATGCCCGAACCCGGTGATCGAGCAGATGACGAGCCTCGGGTTGAGTTCCTGCAGCCGCTGGACCGGGAAACCCAGCCGGTCGAGCACACCGGGGCGGAAGTTTTCCGCGAGCACGTCACTGTGGCGGACCAGGCGCTCCAGCAGCTCCCTGCCATCCGCCGAGCGCAGGTCGCAGGTGATCGACTCCTTGTTCCGGTTGCAGCACAGGAAATAGGTGCTCACCGGCTCCCCGCCGTCCGCCGCCGCGACGAAGGGCGGTCCCCAGTTCCTCGACTCGTCCCCCGTGCCCGGCTGCTCTACCTTGATCACCCGCGCGCCAAGATCAGCCAGCATCATCGCCGCATGCGGGCCTGCCAGCGCCCTGGTCAGGTCCAGCACGACGATGCCATCCAGTGGTCCGGCCATCTGCGCTCCTGTCCGACGACGACGCCCGCTGCTGTCGGGCTTCTCGTGCTGCCGACCTTAAGCATCAGGCAGGCCCGGCCGCGACCTCGGGCGCCCCGGCAGCTGCTGCGGTGTTGGCGAAGTTCGCCCGCCTGAACCGCCGCGGCGACTATCGTGCAACTGCCGGCGGGGCTGAAGGTCCCCCGCTCCCCAAGCAGCCCCGCCGGCATTTTGCGAACGGACGGACGGCGGCCGGCATCCCAGCTGCAAGATGGGCAGCATGCCGAACCTGACGGTGGTCCCTCTCACCGGGACCCAGTACGCCATCTCCGCCGGCGATTACCAAGCGGCAGTTACGGAGCTCGGCGCCGGCCTGCGGCAGCTGACGCACCGCGGCAGACCCGTCATCACTGGCTACGAGCCGGACCAGCTGCCGCCCTCCGGCGCAGGCCAGCTGCTCGCGCCCTGGCCCAACCGGGTTGACCGTGGCCAGCACACCTTCGGCGGGAAAAGTTACCAGCTCGACCTGAGCGAGCCGGCCCGCGGCAACGCCATTCACGGCCTGACCCGGTGGGCGGGCTGGGCTGCCGCCGACTGTGCGGCCGACGCCGTCACGCTCAGGCACGTGCTGCACGGCAGTCCGGGCTATCCGTTCTGCCTGGAGCTGACAGCCCGGTACCGGCTCGATCAGGCGGCCGGCCTGCAGGTCGTCATCACCGCGCGCAACGCCGGATCGCGGCCGGCGCCCTACGGCACCGGCTCGCACCCCTACCTGAGGACCGGCCTGCCGGTGATCGACGAATGCGAGCTCGAGCTGCCCGCGGCGCGCTGGCTGCCAGCCGACGACCGCGGCATCCCAGCGGGCCCGGAGCGGGACGTCGCGGGCACGCCATACGATTTCCGGGCGCGCCGGCGCATCGCCGATACCAGCCTGGATGACTCACTGACCGGGCTGACCAGGGATGGCGACGGGCGGGCATGGGCGCGGCTGTCCGGCGGCGGCACGACCCTGGAGCTGTGGGCCGGCCAGGGCTACGACTGGCTGCAGGTCTTCACCGGCGACGGGCTGGATCCGCAGTACCGCAGGCGGGCGCTGGCCGTCGAGCCAATGACCTGCCCGCCCAACGCGTTCGGCACCGGAACCGGCCTGCTGGTCCTCGAGCCCGGCGCGAGCGTGACGCACACCTGGGGCCTGCGGGTCGCTCAGGCCTGATCAGACAGGCCTGAGTCCGCTGCGGGCCTGCGGCGGCACCTCGCCAGCACCGCCGCCGGGCTGCAGCTCGGCGGGGCAGCCTCAGCGCGGCAGCTCAGCCTGGCGGCAGCTCGGCCGCGATCCGCTCCAGGTCGGCGGGTGTATCGATGTCGTCGGGCCGTCCGGTGTCGCCGCATTCGACAACGGTGACCAGATCCGGATGGGCGCGCAGGAACTGCCGTGCGCCGGCATCACCGACCGCCAGGGCGATGACCTCGGCCCAGTGCTCGCGGCCCAGCATGACCGGGTTGCGCGGCCGGCCGCCGTAGGCGGCCACCGCGGCTCCCGCTCCCGCCCCGCGAGCGCTGATCAGCCTGCGCACGGAACCGGCCCCGACCAGCGGCTGATCCACCAGCGCGACCACCACGGCGTCGCAGCCGGCCGGGACAACGCCAAGCCCGGCCGCGAGCGAGGAACCCATGCCGCTGCGCCAGCCGGGATTGGGCACGGTAATCACACCGGTCAGGCCGACCCCGGCAGCGCCCGTCACCACGATGACCGGCGCCGCACCGCCAGCGCGCAGCAGCGCCACGCCCCGGTCGACCAGCGGCTGGCCGCCGATCTCGACCAGGGCCTTCGGCCGTCCGATCCTGCTGCCCTCGCCCGCGGCCAGCAGGATCCCGGCAACTCCGCCTGCCCGCGCGCCTCCCTGCACGCTTGCCAGGCTACGGCGGCAGGGCACGCACCAGCCAGGCTTTGGCCCCCGTTCACCTGCGCGTTTTCGGGCGGGCGACGTTGCGTCAGGCGACCCGAGTACGACCTGTCGGGTTTGACAGTTCTCCGAAAACCCGGAAAAGAGGCCATATGCTCACGACCGCCTGGCGCACCGCAAAGGTCTTCGCGGCGACGGCAGAAGTCCCGGCAAGCCTGCTCATCGCCGGAACCACGATCGCCGCCGCATTCCCGGCCCGGCGCGGCGCCGACGCACAGAACCAGGGGGTCCAGCACCTCGCAGCGCCGAGTTACCGGGTGCGGCAGACCCTGAACGGCGCAAAGCTGCGGCACACGTTCGTCCCGGCCGGCTCGACCAAGCGCCGGTCCGGGCCGCTGGCGAACCCCGACGACATCACGGTCCCTGGCCACGACATCTACACCGCTTTCCAGAACGGGATCGGCCCGCAGGGCCAGGCCAGCACCGACGGCAGCACCTACAGCACAGTGGTGGAAATCACGGTCGCCGGCCGGGTCATCCGGCAGTGGGACATCAAGTGCAAATGCGACGGCATCACGGCCGACACCGGCAGGCACCTGCTCATCGCCACGGGTGAACGAGGACGCCAACTCCAGCATCTACACGATCACGCCCGGCGGCCGGGCCGGCGCGCAGATCCAGCACTACCGGTACAGCAAGCCGCTCCCCGCATAACGGCGGCACCGACGCCGTCCCGATCTACCACGGCCTCGTGCTGGTCAGCGCCTCCGCCCCGGCACGACCGGCAAGGCGGCCCCGCAGCCGACTTACCCGGCTCAGCCCCGGCTGGGTGGTGACCCCCGCCAGCTGCGCCGTCTGCGGGACCGGTTCGGACGAGCCGGCCTCGCGGGCGACCCAGCAGCTGTACTGGACGCGGCCGGCCTGGACGCTTGAGGTCAGTGGTGGTGTATTCGCCCGGCCGTGCCGATGAGCGGCTGCCCTGATCCGCCCCAGCGCAGCTGGATAAGCTCGGCCGCGATCGCCACCGCGGTCTCCTCAGGCGTCCGGGCGCCCAGGTCGAGCCCGATCGGCGAGCGCAGCCTCGCCAGCTGGCCCTCGGTCAGACCTCCCTCGCGCAGCCGGGCCAGCCGGTCCTCGTGAGTTCGCCGGCTGCCCATCGCGCCGATGTAGGCCGCGGGCAGCCGCAGCGCGACCTCGAGCAGCGGCACGTCGAACTTGGGGTCATGGGTCAGCACGCAGATCGCTGTCCGGTCATCCGTGGCAGTGCGGCCGAGAAACCGGTGCGGCCAGTCGATGATCACCTCGTCTGCCTCGGGGAAACGCGAGGCCGTCGCGAACACCGGCCGGGCGTCGCAGACCGTCACCCGGTAGCCGAGGAACTTGCCGACCCTGGCAACTGCGGCGGCGAAGTCGATCGCGCCGAAGACGAGCAGCCGGGGCGGCGGCGCGAAAGACTGGACGAAGACCGACAGCTCGTCCCGCCGTCGCTCGCCGTCCGGGCCGTAGCGCCGGACGCCGGTGAGGCCCTGCGCGAGCATGCCGCGGGCATCGTCGTCAACCGCCTGATCCAGCCGCTCAGTCGCGCCGAGCGTGCCTGAGGCGCGCGGCGGTCCGTCCGATTCGCCCGCCGCCCAGATCACCCGGCGGGATCCGATGGCGCCAGGGCCGGCGATGACCGTGGCGACCGCGACCGGCTCCCGCGCGCCGACGGCAGCCGCGGTCTCGCCGAGTTCGGGATACAGCTCCCGGCTGACCGGCTCGACGAAGATGTCGATGATGCCGCCGCAGGTCAAGCCGACGGCGAACGCATCGTCGTCGCTGATCCCGTAGGTGTGCTGCACGGCCTGGCCGCTTGCGCGGACCTCGCCCGCCAGCTCGTAGACGGCCCCTTCGACGCAGCCACCGGACACGCTGCCGACGACCTCGCCGTCAGCGGAAACTGCCAAGGCCGCGCCGGGCTCGCGTGGCGCGCTGCTGTAGGTGCGCACCACGGTGGCAAGGCCGAACGTCTCGCTGGCATCCCACCACTTGGCGATCTGGTCCAGGATGTCTCGCACTGCCGGTCCCCTCGGGGTTCTCGGATGCCAACCAGGGTACGTGGACCGTCGCCGCGACCGTGCTCAAGCCTCAAATGGTGCCGCCGGACAGGCCCGCGAACCCGACGGGGCCGCTCAGGCCGTGAGCGAGCTCGCCGACGCCTGCGGCTGCTTCTTCGGCGGCGGCGCAGCGAGCACCGCAGCCAAGCAGGCAGTGCTGACGGCCAGCGCGAAGATCGACTCGTTCTGCCCGGGTGCCGCGGTCAGCTGACCCGCTGCTCTTCGCTGGCCGTGTCGGCGGCCGGGCAGCGCTGACCGCGCACGCTGCGCAGCACCAGGGCGGTCTCCAGCGCCGCAGCCACGGTGTCCCAGCCCTTGTCCTCGCTGCTGGCCTCCCGGCCGCACCTGTCCCTCGCCTGCTCCAGCGTGTCGCAGGTCAGCACGCCGTTGCCGACGGGCACCCCCGCATCAAGAGCCACCCTGGTCAGGCCATAGGTCACCGCCGCGCACACATACTCGAAATGCGGCGTGCCACCGCGGATAACCGCGCCGAGGCAGACCACGACATCGTGGCGGCGGGCGAGCTCGGCGGCCACCACCGGCAGCTCCACAGCCCCCGGCACCCGGACAACGAGCGGCCGCGCGATTGCGCAGGCCTCGGCCGCGGCCACGGCCCGCTCCAGCAGGCTGTCGGTAATGTCGGCGTGCCACCGGGTCGCCGCGATGGCCAGGCTGATGCCCGTCCCATCGACAGCGCGGCCGGCCGGCCGGCCCTCGCCGCTCACCGCGCCCCGGCAGCTGTCGAAGCGGCAGGCTCGGCGGCCGCCTCAGCCGCGGGCGATGCGGCCGGCTGCGCAGCGGGCCCCGCGGCCAGATTGTCGATCTGATGCCCGAGCCGGTCGCGCTTGGCGATCAGGTAGCGGAGGTTCTCGGTCGTCGGCGCGGCCGGCAACGGCACCCGGCCAGTTACCTTAATGCCGAAATCAGCCAGTCCCTTGACCTTGGCCGGGTTATTGGTCAGCAGCCGCAGCGAGTGCACCTTGAGATCGGCGAGCATCTGCGCGCCGGTGGAGTACTCGCGCGCGTCGACCGGCAGTCCGAGATCGAGGTTCGCGTCGACGGTATCGGCGCCGCCATCCTGGAGGTTGTAGGCGCGCAGCTTGCTGAGCAGGCCGATGCCGCGGCCCTCATGTCCGCGCAGATAGAGCACGATGCCGCGGCCCTCGGCCGCGATCGCTGCCATCGCCGCGTCCAGCTGCGCGCCGCAGTCGCACCGGTGGGAGCCGAACACGTCGCCCGTCAGGCATTCGGAGTGCATGCGCACCAGGGCGTCCTGGCTGTCCCCGCTGGGAGCGCTGATGTCGCCGAGCACCAGGGCAATGTGCTCAGTCCCGTCCACCGAGTTCAGGTAGCCGAGCGCCCGCCAGTCGCCGAACTTGTTCGGCACCCGGGTCTCGACCACCCGTCGTACGGTCTGCTCGGAGTGGCGGCGGTACTCAATCAGCTGGGCGATGGAGATCAGCGCGAGGCCATGCTCGTCGGCGAATGTGCGCAGCTGCGGAAGCCGGGCCATCGTGCCGTCGTCGTTGAAGATCTCGGCGACCACGCCGGCCTCGGTCAGGCGGGCGAGCCGGGCCAGGTCCACCGCGGCCTCGGTGTGCCCGGCGCGGCGCAGTACGCCGCCCTCGGCGTAGCGCAGCGGGAAGACATGGCCGGGCCGGACGACCTCGTAAGGCTCGGTGGCTGAGTCGACCAGGGTGCGGATCGTCCGGGCCCGGTCCGCCGCGGAGATGCCGGTGGTGATGCCGCTGCGGGCATCCACGCTGATCGTGAACGCCGTCCCCATGTGCTCCTGGTTATCACTGGTCATCGGCGGCAGCTGCAGCCGGTCCAGGTCCCCGCCGCGCATGGGCACGCAAATCAGGCCGCGGGCGTAGCGGATGGTGAAGGCCAGCAGCTCGGGCGTGGCCTTGCTCGCGGCGAAGACGATGTCGCCCTCGTTCTCCCTGCTGGCGTCATCGACGACGACCACCGCGCGGCCCGCCGCGATGTCGGCGATTGCCTGCCGAACATCGTCCAGTACGACGCCGCCGGCCACCACACCGCCGGCTGCCGCGTCCCCGGTCAGGTCGCGTGTCATGCCAGCCGCCCTGCCGCGGCGAGCAGCCGCTCGACGTACTTAGCGATCATGTCGACCTCCAGGTTGACCAGCGCGCCGGCCTGCTTGCTGCCCAGCGTGGTCCGCGCCAGGGTTTCCGGGATGAGGCTGACCTCCAGCCAGTCGCGGCTGGCGCCACCGGCGTATTCCCGGCCGAGCCCGGACACGGTAAGGCTGACGCCGTCGACCGTCACTGATCCTTTTCGCACCACATAACGAGCTAGCTCGGCCGGCATCGAGATCCGCGCCACTTCCCAGTCCCCGGCCGGCCTTCGCTCGATGATCGCGCCGGTCCCGTCGACGTGGCCCTGCACGATGTGGCCGCCGAGGCGGTCGTCGGGCCGCATCGGGCGCTCGAGGTTGACCCTGCTCCCAGGTGCCAGGGAGCCGAGGCTGGAGCGGGCCAGCGTCTCGCCCATGATGTCCGCGCTGAACTGCCCGTTCGCCGCATCGGTGACGGTCAGGCAGACGCCGTTGACCGCGATCGATCCGCCCCGGGACGCATCGGCGGTAACCAGCGGCCCGTGTACCGTAAGCCTGGCGCAGGCGCCGCCTTCCTCGACCGCGACGACCTCGCCGAGTTCCTCCACGATTCCGGTGAACACCGACTCCTCCTCCGGAGCTGCTAACCCTGCCGCAGACTCCGGGGATGCGCGGATGCGCAGGCACGGCTACCCGCCCTCTCCGGGCGGGCCGTGCGCGTGCTTCCTCCCATCCGGACTTTAACCGTCGGTCCCGGAATTTCACCAGGTCAGCCGACCGATGGCTTCGGCCGGGTCGCGGACTGTCACCGCCGGCTCGGACTTTCACCGACCCCGGAGCACGCTCTTACTCGCAAGAACCAGTGTGCCATATCCGCTATTCCGCCCAGGCATCCGCAGGCCGGAAGTGGCCGAGCCAAATGTCGGCCCGGCCAGCGCCCCGGCTCAGGGTCAGCCGGTCGAACCGCGCCGACGGGCGACGGTGTCGATGGTCACGGCCGCAAGCAGCACGATCGCGGTGACGATGTCGGTGGCCGCCGCGCTCATCCCGATCAGGCCGAGGCCGTTGTCAATCGTGGCCACGACCAGCCCGCCGAGCAGCGCGTGGATCATCCTGCCCTGGCCGCCAAAGAGGTTGGTGCCGCCGATGACGGCCGCCGCCACGGCGAAGAGCACGTACTGGCCGCCATTGAAGTCGGTGCCCATGGAGTTCAGCTGCGAGGCGAGGAAGATCCCCCCGAGCCCGGCCGTCAGGCCGCAGAAGGTGAAGGCCAGCGTCCTGATCAGCGTCAGGTTCACACCTGCCCGCCGGGCGGCCTCGGCGTTGCCGCCGATCGCGTAGATATAGCGCCCGAAGCGGGTCCGCCCGGTCAGAACCGTATACAGCACGACGACGCCAAGCACGATGGGGACAGCCCAGGGGACCCCGCGCAGGACGATAGTGGTGCCACGGTTGGTGTTGCCGATGAGGACCACCACCACCCCGGCGACGGCCATGACCGCCACCTTGAGCAGGGTGACCCCGAGCGGCGGGGCCACCAGGCCGTTAGCTCGCCTGCGGCGGTCACGCGTGATCATGAACGCCCCGGCCAGCGCCACGACGACGATCATGCCGATCCAGCCGGCCACGGGACTGATATTCCCGGCGGTGAGATCGTAGAGGATATTGCTCGGGTTATTGATCGAGCCGCCAGCGCCATGCCCGGTGCGGGCGACCAGGAGAATCAACAGCCCCTCGAGGCCGAGCAGGCCGGCCAGCGTGACCACGAAAGACGGCAGGTTAAGCCTCGTGATCAAAGTGCCCTGAACAAGACCGATGACTGCGGAGAAGGCAAGCCCTAGGAGGATCGCCACCCACCAGGGCAGCGTGTAAGCAGCCCAGAGAGTGACAACCGCGCCGCATGCCGCGTTGTAGCCAACGGACAGGTCAATCTCGCCGAGCAGCAGGACAAACACCTCGGCCATGCCCAGCAAGACGAACGGGGCGCCCAGGATCATCAGGTTGATGAGGTTTCCCGCGGACAGGAACAGCGAGTTCCGCGCCTGGAAAAAGATGACGATCGCGACCAGGCCCAGGATGACGGGCAGCGCGCCGCTCTCGCCGTTCCTGACCCGCTTGAGCCAGATGCGCGCGTAGTCGCCGATCGAGTTGGCGATCAGCTCCGGCGGTGCACCAGCCAGCGAAGCTTCCTCGCTCGCCGCTTCCTCGGCCGCCGGGCCGTTCGCGGCAACCACGCCGGCATCGGCCGGACCAGGCTGGGCGCCGCTTTGCGTCGGTGACATGGTTCAGCCTTCCATGCCGCTGCCACGACCACGGGAGGGCGCGGGCTCGCTGGCGTTGCCGTTCGTGCCGCCTCCGCGGGCGGAGATACCGGTAGTCATGAGGTCCACCACCGACTGCACGTCATAGTCCGACGCGGGGCCGGCGGAGGCGAGCCGGCCGAGGTAGAGGACCGCAATCCGGTCGGCCACCTGGAATACCTCAGTGAGGTTGTGCGAGATCACGATCACCCCGTGCCCGCGGCTCTTCAGCCGGCCGATCAGGTCCAGGACAAGCTCGGTCTGACTGACGCCCAGCGCCGCAGTGGGCTCGTCCAAGATGACGAGCCTGGCGTCAAGCATGACGGCCTTGGCCACGGCGACTGACTGACGCTGTCCGCCGGACAGCGAGCCGACCGGCTGCCGGATCGAGCGGACCGTGACCACCCGCAGGTCGGCCAGCGTCTGCTTGGCGGTCAGCTCCATGCTCACCTCATCGAGCAGACCGTGCCGCCGCAACTCGTGGCCAAGGAGCATGTTCTGCACGATGTCCAGATTGTCGCACAGGGCCAGGTCCTGATAGACGGTCGCGATGCCGAGGTCCGTCGCGTCCTTCGGGCCGTGCAGATGGACCCGCTTGCCCTTCCAGAGCAGCTGGCCGGCTGTCGGCTCCCAGATTCCCGAGATGGTCTTGATCAGCGTCGACTTGCCCGCGCCGTTGTCGCCGACCAGGGCCGACACCTGGCCCTCAGGGATATCGAGGTCGATATCCTCCAGGGCATGTACCGGGCCGAAGTTCTTGCCGATCCCGTGCAGGCGCAGCAGCGGCGCGTCGGCCTGGTCGACTGATCCTGTGCCGGCCGACGCCCGGCCCGCTGCTGCGGGCCGGGCGCCATCGCCAGCGCTTGCTGTCACCACTGCGGAATCCCAGTGATGGATCGAGCGCTCATGATCACCCCGAGATCCCTGCCGCCGTGCAGGCTGCCTTGTACTTGCCCGTGCAGAGCTGGGAAGCCGGCACGAACTTGTCCGCGATGACTGTTGCGTTCATATTCGACGGGGTTACCCATCTCGGCGTCAAGAGCACCGACGGAACGCTGACCTTGGCCGTCGTGTCCATCGTGGCGCTGTTGACCAGGCTTGCCGGCGGCGTGGCCCCGGCCCGGACGTACATGGCGAGGGCCGCAGCCGCCTGGGCCTCCAGGTAGATCGGCTTGTAGACGGTCCCGCACTGGTACCCGGAGAGGATGTTCTGCAGGCCGATCAGCGTCGCGTCCTGCCCGGTTACCGGGAACGTCTTGGCCTTCACGCCCTGGGTCTGCAGGTAGTGGACGATCGGGGCCGCGTTCTCGTCGTTCGGGGTCAGCACGGCATTGATGTTCTTGTGCGCGGTGAGCTGTCCCTGGAACTCGGTCTCCGCGGTGGGCGGGTCCCACGTTCCGGCGGCCGTGCCGACCGTGGTCCACTTGCCAGAGGAGAACAAGGGCTTCAAGACGGCGTTGTAGCCCTGCGCGAACAGGGTGGCGTTGTTGTCGGTCGGCGCGCCGTACATGACCAGCACATTCGGCTTCGCCACATGCCAGGCGGCCACGCAGCTGACCAGGCCCTGGCCCAGCAGCTGACCGACGTGCACGTTGTTGAAGCTGACGTAGTACTTGCGGGTGCCGCCCAGGGTCAGCCGGTCGTAGTCGATCACGGCCACGCCATGGGACTTGGCGTACTTCTCGATCGAAGCGCCGACGCCGGCGTCAAGCGGGTCGACCACGAGAACGCTTGCGCCCTTGGTGATGTCAGCCTGGGCGTCACTGAGCTGGGTCGCATCACTGCCCTGTGCGTTCTGCACGCTGAATTGCGAGCTGGAAAGCCCCGCTGTTTCGAGTGCCTTCGTCAGGTAGGGCGCATCGAATTCGACGTAGCGCGCGGAGGAGACGGTGTCGGGCAGGATCACGCCGACACTGCCCTTGCCCCTCGCCACCAGCGGCTTAAGCAGCGCCATCTGGGAGAAATCGTTCGTGAACGATGTGGCCGAGACCGAGGGCACCGAAGCCGAGCTACTGGAACTGCTAGAACTGGAACTGCTGGACGAGCTGCCGCTACTGCCGCAGGCCGCCATGACGAGAGCCGCGCTGCCGGCCGCTGCCGTCAATGCGACTCTCTTGGTGACTGAATACAACGAAACCACCTCGCTCGTGGGCGGGACATGTCAGGACACATACCAACGCAGGTCCAGATGACAGTCACCGCGAGCCGGAAACCTACTGTGCAGAACAGTAGGCCGACAGGGATGAACAGTTGCGTTAACATCGCCGTAACCTTGTGAAAAAAGCGTAAACAATTCAGCCTGGGGCTGCGGGCCCGCGGGCGTTCCGGCAGGCACCGCCGTAGCCGGGCCGGCCGCGACGCCAGCCGGTCCTCATTCCGCTGCGATCCGGTAGCCAGCCCTGGGCTGGGTCATGATCAGCGACGAGCCGCCGTCGGCCTCCAGCTTGGCCCGCAGCCGCCGGATGTACACCCGCACGTACTCGGTCTCGGTCTCGTATCCGCGGCCCCATACCCGCCGCAGCAGGTGCGCGTGCGTCAGCAGCTTCCCTCTGTTGATGGCAAGCTCGCGCAGCAGCGCGAACTCCGTAGGGGTCAGATGTACGGCAATCCCGCTCCTGGTTACCTGCTGGCTGGCCAGATCGATCGCGATGTCGCCGACTGTGATCACGAGCGGCACGCTCTCCGGGGTGGTGTCGGCCGGGCGGGTACGGCGCAGCGTCGCGGTGATCCGGGCCAGCAGTTCCTCGATGCTGAACGGCTTGGTCATGTAGTCGTCGGCGCCCATATTCAGCGCGGTCACCTTGTCCCGTTCGCCGCCGCGCGCGGACACCACGATGATCGCGACCGATGAGCGCTCCCGGATCTGCCGGCACAGCTCGAAGCCGTCAACCTCCGGCAGCATCAGGTCGAGCAGGACAATATCGGGAGCCTCGATCTCCAGCAGATTGAGCGCGCGCACGCCATCGGCCGAGACGACCGTATCGAAGCCGCGGACCGCGAGATTGGACCTGATCAGGTCCACGATGTTCGGGTCGTCCTCGATCACCAGCGCCCGGGTGTGCACGGTCTGCTCAGGCACGACGGAAGGCTCCCGTGGCCGGCCTCGCTCCGCCGCTGTCAGCCGCACCCGCCAGGCCGCCGCCATCGGAGCGACCCTCCGCAGCCGCCAGCCCGCCGCCGTCAACCGGCGTTCGCCCGGCGGGCCGAGCAGCGGCATCGGCCCGGATCGCTGGCATCTCGACCGGCAGGTGGATCCGGAAGCACGTTCCCCGTCCCGGCTGGTCCAGCTCGATCCGGCCGCCGTGCGCGACCACGATGCCCTTTGCTATCGACAGCCCGAGCCCGGCACCTGCGGTCGGCGGCCGCCTGCGGCGCATCGGCTCGAACGGCGCGAGCGCAACCTCGGCCGGCATGCCGGCCCCGTCGTCGGCGACGTTCACCGTCACTCCGGCCGGCCCGTCCGCGGCAAGGCCGATGCGGACCCTGGTACCGGGGGGATTGTGGCCGATCGCGTTGGTCAGCAGGTTCACGAAAACCTGCTCCAGTCGATCATGGTCGGCCCAGATAACCGGCACACCGTCGTCGTAGCACACCTCCACCATCGACGCAGTCGCCGGCGGCAGGCACGCGACGGCGGCCTCCAGCACCAGCGGGATGTCGCACCAGTCGCGCTGCAGTCGCAAGATCCCCGACTCGATCGCGGAGAAATCCAGCAGGTCGTCGACCAGCCGTCCCAGCCGCGCCGACTCCGCCGCGATCCGGGCGATGAACCGGTGCTGCGACTCGCCGTCCCAGACCACATCGGGCTGCAGCAGACTAGAGGCATACCCTCGGATGGCCGTGAGCGGCGTGCGGAGCTCATGGCTCAGCCTGGACAGGAAGCCGCGCTGCAGCTCCTGAGACCGGCGCAAGGTAATGGCCTCCTGGTGCGCGAACCAGGCCTCCTCCCGCTCCAGAGCCAGCCGCAGCGAATGGGCGGCGTCCTCCAGCAGCGCTGTGGCGTCCGCCGAAGGCGGCCTGCTCTGCCACCGCGCCACCAGCGCGGTCGGACCACCGGGCGTGGTGAACGTCACCGACAGGTACCGCTCATCAATCGTCCCGTTCCCGTGCATGGCCATGCCGTCGCGGCCCGCCAGCGCGAACGCCGCAGTCGCGGCGCCGAGCACGCCAGACGTCGTGGCTGCGGCAGCCGGCTCGCTGCGCCGGCCGGAGAAAGCGCGGCACCGGGACGCGCCGTCGGGCGACCGGACAACCAGGGCTGCCTCATCTGCCTGCAGACCGCGGCGCAGCGAAGCCAGCGCGATGCTGAGCCCCTCGGCGACCGGAGCGGGCCCTGCCAGCGTCTCCAGCATCTCCCTGATCGTCTCCAGCACCCGGTTGCGGGCGGTGACCTGGTCCAGCAGCCGGTCGCGCTCAATCGCGCTGGCAGCGTAGCCCGCATACAACGTCGCCAGGTCAAGATCATCCCGGTGCGGCTTGCCCGGCATGGAGCGGAACACGGTGATGACGCCCAGCACCCCGCCGGGACCTGCTACGGGAACCGACCATGAGCTCGCCACCTTGGCCGCCCTGGCCAAGATGCTGAACGGCGCCCAGGTGGCGCCCACCCGCGCATTCTCCTCGAGAACCGGCTGCTCGGTGACCGCAGCCAGTCCGACCGGGCCCCCGGCCGGGCCGCAGGGCAGCCGGGACCAGGCCGACAGCAGCGCCGGCGGAAGCCCGAGCGACGCGGCGCAGACAAGGGAGCCGTTCTCCAGCAGATGGATGCTCAGGCGCTCGCTGCCGAGGGCGGCGCCCAGCGCCGAGAGAATCAGCGACAAGCTGGAGGACGGGTCCGCGGACACGAGCCGGCCGGCAAGTCCGTGCAGGCGGATGAGCTGACGGCGGGCCGAGGAGTCGACTTCCTGGCCCGACAGCAGGGCAACCACGTCGTCGGGGTGAACTTCGCTCGGAGCGACCTCCGCGCTGACCCGTCCGTGCCGCAGCACGACGATGCGGTCAGCCAGCCGGAACATCTGGCTGATGTCGTGGCATGCCAGCAGAATCGTGGTGCCCTGCGCCTGCAGCCGGGTGATCAGCTCCTCAACGAGAGCCGATTCCTGCACGCCCAGCGAGGACGTCGGCTCATCGAGCAGCAGCAGCCGCGGCTTGAGGGCCATCGCCCTGGCGACCGCCACTAGCTGACGCTGGCCGCCGGACAGGGACCGGATGCTGCGGGTCGTGTCCCGCAGCGGGATGCCCAGCTGGTCGAGCAGTTGCACGGCGTCGGCGTGCAGACGGGTCTCGGAAAGCAGCAGCCGACGGCGCTCGCTGCCGAGCATCAGGTTCGAGGCGACGTTCAGATTGTCGCAAAGCGCAAGGTCCTGCCAGACGACCGAGACATCGCGGCGTCTGGCGGCCAGCGGAGCCGGGGGCACGGATTTTCCGTCCAGGCGGATCGTCCCGCTGCTGGCGGCGATGTCACCGGCGATGCAGCGCACCAGGGTGGTCTTGCCCGCGCCGTTCTCGCCCGCGAGGGCAACCAGTTCGCCGGCCCGGACCCGCAGATCGACGCCGTCCAGTGCCGTTAGCGGGCCAAATCGCACCGCGAGCCCGGACACCGACAGCAGCGGCAGCCCGGCCTCTTCCTGGTCAGTGATGGCTGCGTTCACCTGCACATTGTGGTCACAGAACCCTACCGGCCACCACCGGGGTCCATCCTGGCGTCGGTCGCCGATGCATGCTGCACGGCCTCCTGAGGCTGCGTTACCTCGGCGATCCGGCCCTCGAGGAACGACCTTTCGGCAGCGTTGCCGGTGAGCTCAAGCGCCGCTCGGTACGCCTGCGCCGCCTCCCGGCTGCGGCCCAGCCGGCGCAGCATGTCGGCCTTGGCGGCGGGCAGGTAGCGGTAACCCGCCAGCCTGCCGTCCTGCTCCAGCAGGCAGATCTGCGCCAGCCCGGCGGCGGGCCCCTCGGCCATCGCCACCGCGACCGCGCGGTTGAGCGCCACTACGGGCGACGGCCAGGCGCGCATCAGCTCGCCGTAGAGCCGCACCAGCTGCCGCCAGTCAGTGTCGGCGTAGGTCAGCGCCTCGCCATGGACGGCAGCGATGGCCGCCTGCAGCGCGAACCTGCCCGGCCGCCGCCCGTGCAGGGCCTCGACGACAAGCCCCCGTCCTTCTGCGATGGCGTCCTGGTCCCACAGCGAGCGGTCCTGTTCTTCCAGCAGCAGCAGCCTGCCGCGGGAGTCGGCGCGAGTGGCCCGGCGGGCGTCGGTGAGAAGGATCAGTGCCAGCAGGCCGCGCGCCTCCTGCTCGTCGGGCATGAGCCTGACCAGCAGCCGCGCCAGATCGGTGGCGCGCTCTACCAGCTCGGCGCGCACGAGATGGTGTCCGGCCGGCGCGGTATGCCCGGTGGTGTAGAGCAGGTGCACCACGGTCAGCACCGCGTCGAGTCGTTCGGGCAGCTCGCCGGCGCCGGGCACGCGGTAGGAGATCCCGGCAGCCGAGATCTTCTTCTTCGCCCGGGTGACCCGCGCCGCCATGGTCGGCTCGGCCACCAGGAAGGCCTGCGCGATCTCAGCCGTCGTGAGGCCGCATACCAGCCTGAGCGTCAGCGCGACCTGCGCTTCCCTGGCCAGAGCCGGGTGGCAGCAGGTGAAGATCAGGCGGAGCCGGTCGTCGGGGATCGCGTTATCGTGTGCGCTGGCGCCCGGACCGGGCTCGGCGTATGGCTCGATCAGCAGCGGCAGCTTCGCTCGCAGCGTGCGCTCCCGGCGGAGCACGTCGAGTGCCCGCCGCCGGGCCGCAGTAGTCAGCCATGCGCCGGGATTATTCGGCACGCCGTGGCGCGACCACGCGTCCAGCGCGGCCACGTAGGCTTCCTGCACGCACTCCTCGGCCGTGTCGATGTCGCGCGCGACGCGCACCGTCGCGGCGAGCACGTAGGCCCACTCGCGACGGTGCGCGTCGGCCACGGCCGCGCTGACATCCGTGATCCACTGTCCGGCTGCCGCGTCAGCGGCCGGACTGCGCGGCCGCTGCGCGCCGGGGCCGGGGACAGCAGTCACGGCACGCCTGCTCAGCTGCCTGACACGTCCATGACTGGCCTGACCTCAACGCCGCCGAATGGCGCCGGGCACAGCTTCGCGATGTCGAGCGCGTGGTCAAGATCACGAGCCTCGATGAGGTAGAAACCGCCGAGCGCCTCCTTGGTCTCGGCGAACGGCCCGTCGGTCACCACATCGCTGCGGATCGACGTCGCCGTTCCGGTCGGCTGCAGCGCCTCGCCGCCGAGGACCTTGCCGCCCTTCTGGCCCACCTGCTCGGCGAACCTGCCGTGCGCTTGCATCGCCTGCTGCCAGACCTCCGGCGACGGGTCGATGTAGCTGCTCTCGTTCTCGTAGATCAAGATCGCGTACTGAGCCATGAGGATCTCCTTCGCGTGTGCCGATTCGGTCGGTTACCCCTTACGACGAACGGCCCCGGCCAGAATCGACAGGATCCGGTCCGCTAGCCCTGCCCGGCTGCGGCCGGCGCCGCGGCCTGCGCGAGCCCGCGCAGCGACATGACGGCCGCCGCGGCGTCATCGGCGCCGAAGACAGCCGATCCCGCCACGAAGACATCCGCGCCCGCCTCCGCGCAGCGGCCGATGGTCTCCGCGCTCACCCCGCCGTCCACCTGCAGCCAGACCGAGCCGCCGTGGGCGGCGATGAGCGTGCGGGCACGGCGGATTTTCGCCAGCACGAGATCCAGGAAGGGCTGGCCGCCGAAGCCCGGCTCGACTGTCATCAGCAGCAGCATGTCGATCTCGGGCAGCAGGTCAGAGTAGGGCTCGATGGGTGTCGCCGGATTGATGCCGAGCCCGGCCCGCGCGCCCGCGTCCCTGATCATCCGCAGGGTCCGCACCGGGGACCGCGCGGCCTCCGCGTGAATGGTCACGTTGCGGGCGCCGGCATCGGCGTAGGCCGGCGCCCAGCGATCGGGATCTTCGATCATCAGATGGCAGTCGATCGGCAGGGCGGCGTGCCGGAGCAGTGCCTCGACGACCGGCAGCCCGAGGGTGAGGTTCGGCACGAAGTGACCGTCCATCACGTCCACGTGCAGCCAGTCGGCAACCTCGGCAACTGTGGCCGCCTCGTCGGCGAGGCGCGCGAAGTCGGAGGCCAGCAGGCTGGGCGCAATCTGCATTGTCATCTCCCGGTTGAGTCTAGGACGGGCATGGCAGACTTGCCGCGCGGTCTGCTTTACCGCGGCCGAGCAGCAGCGGCCCCGAAGTGTCGCAACCACCGGCTACGTTCGATCCTGTATTCGAATCGCTGACCGAAAGGAACGACGTTCGTTGGATACTGAGGCATCGGACCGGCTGCTCGATCGCGTCCGCAAGCTGCTCGCGAAGGCCGAAGGCGACGGCGTCACGCCGCCGGAGGCGCAGGCGCTGACCGCCAAGGCGGCCGAGCTCATGGCCAAGTACGGCATTGACCGGGCGCTGCTGGCGGCAGAGCGACCGGAGACCGACCGGCCTTCCAGCCTGGTCCTGGACATCGACAATCCCTGGGCAAGGGTCAAGGCACATCTGCTGTGCGGTCTGGCCTCCGCACTGCGGTGCCAGTGCATCTTGCTCGCCAGCCCCGACCCCGGCAGCCGGGTCCACGTGTTCGGCTACGCCTCGGACATCGAGCGCACGGACGTTCTCTACACATCGGTCCTGATCCAGATGTGGCACGGCCTGGCGGGTGCCCAGGTCCCGGCTTGGAGCAACAGCGCCAGGGCGTGGCGCCGCAGCTGGCTGCTCGGATTTGCCACCGCCGTGATCTCCAGGGTCCGCGCAGCCGAGCACGGAGCGACGTCCGAGGCCACCTCCCGAGCCGGCGACTCCGGCTCCCGGACCGCGCTGGTGCTCGCCGATCGCGCCCTGGTGATCCGCAGCCAGGTCGAGCAGGCCTATCCAGTGACCCGCACTGCCCGGGTCACCTACAGCGGCAGCGGCTACGGGGCCGGCTACGCCCAGGGCCAGCGGGCCGACATCGGCGGCAGCCGTCTCGCCGCGGGCCGCGGCCGCGCGCTCACATCCGCCCGGTAAAGGGGCCGGACCGAGCCAGGGCGGCACGGCCGCTGCCGCTCTGGCCTTGCGATCGGCCTCGAATCCCGATTGCAAGCACGTGAGCTGCTGAGCGCGCTGATACGAGAGATTCAGCAAGACACCGATATCCCAGACGCTGAGCCCCCCGGGACGCGGGCCGTCGCGCCGTCGCCGTTGTACTCTCGACAGCCTCCCGCTGGACGGCGGCAGCGCGTGCCCGGCAGAGGGTCGGCGGTAATGGAGGGGGCTGCTGGTAACACCTTCTATCGCCCCGACTTGCCGCCGCAGCCGGGCCGCCGACGGCCATCCCCAGCGGACGATCTCTTGGGCAGGTCGAGGCTGAGACTGGCAGGCCTGCCGCGATACGGGCAGCCTAGATGCTTCCTTCGCCCGCCGCACGGCTACCGGCCGGCGCCTGTGTCCGGCGCAGCAGCGCCAGGAAGATCGCATCCGTACCGTGCCGGTGCGGCCAGAACTGCGCGTAACGGGCGTACGGCTGCGGGCACTGCAGGTCAGGAACCTCGCTGAGGACGGCCGGCGCGTCGAGCAGCTCCGCGTCGCCGCGCCCGGCCAGCACAGCAGCCACGACCGCGCGGGTCTCGGCCAGATGCGGAGAGCAGGTCACGTACGCAACGACCCCGCCGGGGCGCGCCGAGTCCAGTGCCGCTTCGAGCAGTCGCCGCTGCAGCGCGGCGAGCTCAGCCACGTCCGCCGGCGAGCGGCGCCACCGTGCGTCGGGGCGGCGGCGAAGCGCGCCGAGGCCGGAGCATGGCACGTCGGCCAGGACACGGTCAAAGGCTGCCAGCCGCCAGGCAGGCGCCGTCCCGTCCGCCACCGCAACGCCGACGGTAGCGCTTGCGCCAATGGCGTTCCTGATGAGCAGGGCCCGGTGAAAACGCACGTCTGCGGCCAGTACCCGGGCAGCACGGTCAGTGGCCAGCCCGGCGAGGAGCCGGGCCTTACCGCCCGGGCCCGCGCACATGTCGAGCCAGCTGGCATCGCGGCCGCTGACCTGAGCCCTGGCCAGGGCCAGTGCGGCGAGCTGGCTGGCCTCGTCCTGCACCCCGGCGCGGCGCTGCGCCACGGCGGCGATATCCGCGGGATCCCCCGTCTTCAGGTATGCGCCGTAAGGCGACCACCGGGCGGGCTCGGCACCGGCCGCGATGAGCTCGGCCGGGTTCGCGAGGCCGGGAGTGGCGCACAGGGTGGTGGCAGGCGGTGCGCCGTCGGCGGCCAGGACCGCCTCGGTCTCGGTCATCGCGGCGGCCGTCTCGCCGAGGGCTTCCCGCAGAGCCGTCACCACCCACCTCGGGTGGCTGTAGCGGACCGCGAGGTGCCCGGTGAGGTCGTCGCCGCGGCTCGGCGCGACGATGTCGAGCCAGTCCTCGAGGTCCCGGCTGGCCACCCGTCGCAGCACCGCGTTCACGAAGCCCGCAGGCCGGTGGCCCGCCGTGTACCTGACCAGGTCCACCGACGTCGCGACGGCGGCGTGCGGCTGAATCCGGGTGGCGAGCAACTGGTGCACGCCAAGCCTGAGCACCTCGCGTACCGGAGTGTCCAGCGCGGCCAGGTCACGGTCGAGGCATGCCGCGAGAATGGCGTCGTAGGTGCCCTGGCCGCGCAGTGTTCCGTAGGTGAGCTCCGTGGCGAGCGCCGCATCGCGTCCCGTTATCCTGCGCTCGGCCAGCAAGGCCGGGAGCATCAGGTTCGCGTAAGTGCCACGCTCGGCGACGGCGCACAGGACATCGCACGCGGCGCGGCGGGCGGGGTCGGCGCGCGGGCCGCTGCCTGACGGCTGCGGCGCGCGGCCGCCGCGCGCCGGCGGCCGCGCTGCCCGCCGCGCTCCCGGCGTGGCGGCCCCGGCCGGTTCTGCCCGGCGGCTGCCGCGTGCGCCGGCCCCTCCTGATCTCCTCGCGGGCACGGCCATCTCAGCCGAGCACCGCTTCGCGGCCGTCCAGCCGCAGGCCGCGGGCCCAGTCGGCGGCCTGCATCCGGCGCTTTCCGTCGGGCTGGACCTCGCCGAGTTCCACCGGCGCCGTGCCGGTACCCACCAGCACCCGATCGCGCCCGGCGCATACCGCACCGGGAGCCAGCTCAGTCACCGGGCCAGCTGCGGGCGCGCTGGCCAGCGGCCCCAGCTTGAGACGGCTGCCGTCCAGCATTGTCCATGCACCCGGCGACGGCGCGCAGGCGCGGACCAGCCGGTCAACGGCGACCGCGGCGTTGCCCCAGTTCACCTGCGCGTCCGCCGGGGTGATCTTGGGTGCCAGGCTGACGCCCTCGGCTGGCTGGGGACGCGCCTCCAGCGTGCCGGCCTCGATCCCGTCGAGGGTTGCCGCCAGCAGGCCTGCCCCGGATAGGCTCAGCCGCCCGAGGAGATCGCCGGCGGTGTCGGACGGACTGATCGGCTCGGTCAGCACGCCGAAAACAGGACCCGCATCGAGCTCGGCAACGAGGCGGAACGTGGTCGCGCCCGTGATGTCGTCCCCGTGCAGGATGGCGTGCTGCACGGGAGCGGCGCCGCGCCAGGCCGGCAGTACCGAGAAATGCAGGTTGATCCAGCCGTGCGGCGGTATATCGAGCGCGTCCTGCGGGATCAGCGCGCCGTAGGCGGTAACCGGGCAGCAGTCAGGACCGATTCCCCTCAGCCGGTCCAGGAAGTCGGGATCGCGGGGCCGTCTCGGCTTGAGCACCTCGACGCCGGCCTCCTCGGCCCGCAGGGCCACCGGGCTCTGGCCCACCCGCAGGCCCCGGCCAGCGGGCGCATCCGGCCTGGTCACAACCGCCACGACCGCATGGCTGGAGCTCAGCAGCGCATTTAGCGCGGGCACGGCCGCCGGTGGCGTGCCTGCGAAGACCACGCGCATGCGCTAGAAGGCCTTGCCCTGGGTCGGATGCGGGGACAGCTTGACGGCCGGCACCGGCTCTCCCCACCATTCGGCCGCGCGTATCTCCTTCATGGCCAGCTTCCGCTGGGCGGCATCGAGCCTGTCGATGAACAGCACCCCGTCGAGATGATCGGTCTCGTGCTGGACGCAGCGCGCGAGCTGCCCGGTCCCTTCCAGCGTGACCGGCTCGCCGTGCATGTCGACGCCTGCCGCCACCACCCCGTAAGAACGCTTAGTGGGATAGCTGAGGCCCGGGAACGACAGGCAGCCCTCATCGTCGGTCTCCTCGGCTTCCGACAGCCGCAGCGACGGGTTGATCAGGTGACCGAGCACGTCATCGACGTGGTAAGTGAAGACCCGCAGGCCGACGCCGAGCTGGGGCGCGGCCAGTCCCAGCCCCGGTGCTTCCATCATGGTGTCCGTCAGGTCTTTGACGAGCCTGCGCAGCTCGGCATCGAAGTCGGTGACCGGCTCCGCCGGCGTGCGCAGCACGGGATCACCGAACAGGCGTATCGGCTTGACGCTCACCCAAATCCTCCGGTCGACGGCGGTACCCAGGGCACCTTCAGTCTATGAACTCGGACTGTTGCCTGCGGGCGAGCGAGCCTTGAAGGCGGCCTTTCGCGCGGCCCTGGCCACTGCCGGATCAGGATGGTGGTCGCTGAGCGCTGTCAGCAGGTCCGTCACGCCGGGATGGCTGACCTGCCACAGCCCGGCGACGATCTCCGCCTGCGCATCCCCGGGCAGCTCAGGCAGGAGTTCCGCCACCACATCACGCGGGTCGGCCTCCTCCAGCAGGCCGGCCCCGAGATCGACCAGCAGCCAGGTCCGGTCCTCGGGCCGCAGCTCAGCCTCCTCGCCATGCTCATGCAGCCAGACCGCTGCGTGCGCCCGCAGCACCGGCTCGGCCAGGGCGGCCCGGACAGCCTCAGCGGCGGCAGCGCCGATCCGGTCCAGCACGGCGAAAGCGGCCCCGCGCAGGCCGGGCGAACCGGTGGCTGCCGCGTCGATCAGCTCCGCGGCGGCGTGCGCCGGCTCGCGCTGCTCGAGCCACGCGGCGATCTCCGCCTCGCCGTCTTCGGCATCGCAGCTTGCCAGGGTCACCAGCAGCCCGGCGGCGCCGTTGCGGTCCGTGCCGCCGAGCACCGGGACATGCCACCCCTGGGCGCGGAGCCTGCGGTGCACCCCCCAGACTCCCAGCGGCGACAGCGCTACGGTCAGGCCCCCGGCGGATTCGTCGGTGCCCAGCTCGACGACGGCGAGGTCGGCGAGCGTTTCGAGCGCATGCGACACTGCCGCGGTCTCGTCAGGCTCGGGCGCACGGCCGGCTGAGGCGGGCTCGCCCGCATCTTCGCGCCGTCGAGTGCCGGCCGCCGCCGCGTACGCATCGAAAAGGCCGTCCATCCGGACCGGGCCGCCCACCGTATACAGGGCAGTGGCGAGCCCGTCCAGGTCCTCGGCGGTCAGGATCGCCGCGAGGGCACTGTCCCAGGCAGTGAGAACTTCCTCGGCATCGCCCGCGGACAAGACCTCGGTGCGGTCAGCCGATGCCCGGCTGCTGCCCAGGGCTGCCAGCATGCCGGTGGCTACTGCCACCCGGAAGGCTGCCTCCACCTCTCGCTGCGCGAGCTCCAGCGCCTCGGCAGCGGCGGCAGCCTCAGCGGCTGACATCTCGCCGGGCACGGCGAAATGCCGACCGCCCGAGGCCCAGCGAGCCAGATCGCGTGCCGCCCGCAGCAGCGGGGCAACCCGCGCCGCACCAGCCAGTTCCTCCCGGGGCGCGAGCCGGACCGGCGGCAGGCGCAGCCTGGCCCCTCCTGCCGCAGCGCCGCGAGCCTCAGCTCTTCCTGGCCGCCCCGGCCGGCCGGCCGCGTTACCGGGCATGGCGTTGCCCGCGGGGACAGGGTCGTTACCGGGCCCGGGTCTGCTGCCCGGCCCGGTTCTGCTCTCGGGCACGGCGCTGCTGCCGGGTGCGGCACTGGCGCCTGACGGTCCAGCGACGCGGTCACTGGCCGGCATCCGGGCAGTCCCCGGCCGCGCAAGCGGATTCCGTCGTGAGCTAGCCACCCCAGCACCCTATGGCCTCAGCGCCCTATAGTCAGATCAGCGCCGGGCAGTCAGATCAGCTCGGCCGGGTCAAGCTGCAACCGGACCGGGCGCGGATCCTTGCGGGCGCTGCGCACCCGCTGCCCTGCCTGCAATGCTGCCGCGAGAGCGCTGCCAGCTGATCTTGGCACCCGGATCAGGAAGCGCACAATGTCCGGGTCGTGGCTCGCGCCGCCACTGCCGACCGCCGCAACCGGTCCCAGCAGCTCGGCTTCCGGCGGCAGTCCGGCGTCGCTCACCAGTTGCTGGACGGCCTCGGCGGCCCCGGTCACCGATGCCATCCGGACGGCGGGGGGAAATCCGAGTTCCCTGCGTTCCCCGAGCTCGCGGTCGGCGTGGGTCGCCGGATCCCATCGGATCAGCGCCTGCACGACCGGCAGCCCGGCGTCGGCCACCACGATCACAGTTCCGCCGCCCCGACCCGGCCGCACCAGCGCCGCCGCGTTCATCCAGCGGCGCAGCGCTTCCTCGCCGGCCCGCAGGCTGGCCCGGCCGAGCAGCGCCCAGCTGTCCAGCAGGACGGCAGCCGCGTAGCCGCCCTCGGCACGCGGTTCCGCTCCGGGCGTTGCCACGACCACCGCCGGCGAGCCGGAGACCTGCACGAGGACCTCGGAGCGGCCCGAGGTCCGCACCGGCACCGCCGGAAAGGCCCTGCCAAGCTCTTCCGCCGTCCGGCCCGCGCCAGTGATCAGCGCACGCAGCCCGCCGTGACCGCAATTCGAGCATTTCCCGCTGGCCGGCCTGCCGCACCAGCCGCACTGCGGGGACGCGCCAGCAGCCGGCAGCGCCACCGGCCCGCCGCACGCGGCGCAGCAGGCACGCGCATGGCAGCGCTCGCAGGAGACCGCTGCCAGGTAGCCGCGCCGGGGCACCTGGAAGAGCACCGGCCCGGCCGCGAGCGCGGCGCGAGCGGCGCGCAGGGCAAGACTGGGCAGCCGCGCTGACTGGGCAGCCTCGTCGCGCGCCAGCTCGGCATCGGCACCGGTCGCGCTGACCGTTGGCGCGAAACGGCGGACCGTACCGCGAGCGGCCTCCAGCGGTCGCGCCCAGCCGCCGGAAATCAGCTGCGCAGCCTCCGCAGTCCGGGCGAAGCCGCCGATCAGCGCCGCGGCACCGCAGCGATGCGCCCGCAGTGCGAGCACTTCCCTGGCATGGGGATACGGCGCGCGCGGCTCCGCGTGCAGGTCATCGCCGTCATCCCAGATCACCGTCAGGCCCAGGTCAGCGACTGGCGCGAACATTGCCGACCGGGTTCCGCAGACCACCCGCACCTGGCGGCGGGCCACCGCCAGCCACCGGCGGTAGCGCTCGGCCGGCCCAAGATCGGCCGACAGGCTCACGTGCCCGCCGGGCTGCAAGACGGCTGCGAGCGCGGAGTCAACGAGCAGCAGGTCCCTGGCGTCGGGTACGACGATGACCGTGCCGCGTCCCGCCGCTGCTGTCGCCGCGGCTGCCAGCGCGATCTCCCCCGGCCAGGCAGGACCGGGCAGGGCAGTCCAGATGGCCCGCGGTGCGCGCCCGGCCGCTAGCGCAGCCAGGAACGACGCGCCCGACGCGTACCGCCCCCACGGGCCTGCATCGGGCAGGCCGGCCGCGATCACGGGGACTACCGGGACCAGCGGGACCAGCGGGCCGACCGCCGAGGGCTCCGCCGCGCGCGGACCGGATTCCGCGGCAGCATGTCGCGGCGGAATCGCGAGCCGGAGCACGTCCGCCATGCTGCCTGCGTACCTGTCGGCCACCGCGCGCGCCAGCCCGGCGATCTCCGCGGTCAGCACGGGCTCGGGCGACACGACGCGCTGCAGGTAGGCGAGGTCGCCCGGGTGCTCGCTGGCTGCCGCCCGGTCCAGCAGGTAGCCGCCGATCAGCCGCCCGGCGAACCGCACCCTTACCCGGCAGCCGGGGACCGCCGTCTCGGTGAAAAGCTCGGGAACCAGGTAGTCGAACGGCCGGTCGAGGTGCGGAAGCGAAACGTCCACGGCCACCCGCGCCACCGGCAGGCTGGCGGCGGGGACAGGCGCGGGTCGCCCGCTGCGAGGTTTCTGCCCCGGCTGCCGCCTGCGCTCGTGCCGCACCGGAGCTGCCACGGTCCTGTCCTACCAGACAGGCCCGACGGGCGCCGGCTGGTCAGGCGGCGATGTGCTCAAGGTGGCGCACAACGGCCGCGAGCGCGACCGCCGTAAGGGTCGCGCCGAGCAGGACGGGGACGCGCAGGCCGTCGAGCAGCGCGGCGACTCGCAGTGCCTCCGCGGTCGCGGCCACGGCGCCGGGCAGCGAGCTGGCCATGCTGCGCTACATACGGTTCGGGAGCATCGCCAAGTTCGGCAAGCTGAGGAAGCTTCCGCATACCGACGAGGGCGCCGTCCGGGTGCTGGTGGAGATTCCCCGGCACCTGTGGCCCGCCGTCGCCGATGCCGTGGCCGCGCACGCCGGGACCGCGCACTCGTGGCCGACGGCCTGACGGTCAGGGACGGTCACAGGCCGACGGCCGCCCTGAGTGCCTCGGCGCGGCTGGTCAGCTCCCAGCAGAAATCAGGCTCTTCCCGGCCGAAGTGGCCGAAGGCAGCGGTCTGCGCATAGATCGGCCGCAGCAGGTCCAGATCCCTGATGATCGCGGCCGGGCGCAGGTCGAAGACCTTCAGCACGGCGTCCTGGATGCGCTCTACGGCCACCTGCTCGGTGCCGAAGCATTCCACGAAGAGTCCGACCGGCTTCGCCTTGCCGATGGCGTAGGCGACCTGGGTCTCGCAGCGGTCCGCGAGCCCGGCGGCGACGACATTCTTGGCGACCCAGCGCATGGCGTACGCCGCGCTGCGGTCCACCTTGGAGGGGTCCTTGCCCGAGAACGCGCCGCCGCCGTGCCGCGCCATGCCGCCGTACGTGTCGATGATGATCTTGCGGCCGGTCAGGCCCGCATCGCCCATCGGGCCGCCGATCTCGAACCGCCCGGTGGGGTTGACCAGCAGCCGGTGATTGGCGGTGTCGATTTCCAGCCCGGCCAGCACCGGCTCGACAACGTGCTCCCGGATGTCCGGCTGGAGCAGCTGCTTCAGGTCGATCGCGGGCGCATGCTGGGTCGAGATCACGACCGTGTCCAGGCGGACCGCATCCGCGCCCGCGTACTCAATGGTCACCTGCGTCTTGCCGTCGGGGCGGATGTAGGGGATCGTGCCGTCGCGGCGCACCTCGGAGAGCCGGCGGGCCAGCCGGTGCGCCAGCATGATCGGCAGCGGCATGAGCTCAGGAGTGTCCCGGCAGGCGTAGCCGAACATCAGCCCCTGGTCCCCTGCCCCCTGGCGGTCCAGCTCGTCGGCGCCCTCGCCTTCCCGGTACTCGAATGCGTCGTGCACCCCCTGCGCTATGTCAGGCGACTGGGAGCCGATCGATACCGAAACCCCGCACGACGATCCGTCGAAGCCCTTGGCGGACGAGTCATAGCCGATCTCCAGGATCTTCTCCCTGATCAGCCCGGGAATGTCGACGTAGGTATCGGTGGTCACCTCGCCGGCGACGTGCACCTGACCAGTCGTGATCAGCGTCTCCACTGCGACCCTGCTGCGCGGGTCACCTTTCAGCATTCCATCCAGGATGGCGTCGCTGATCTGATCGGCCATCTTGTCGGGATGGCCTTCCGTGACCGACTCCGAGGTAAACAGACGACGAGCCACCCTGACAACCCTCTTTTCCTATCGGCAAGATCTGATCCAGCCGAAGTGTAACCGGGCACCGCTGCCTTCGGCGCGTGACTACGGTACTGGCTTGCGCACACTGCCGGCGACCTACTTCAGCAGGCCGGCGACGAGGTCCCAGATCACGTCAGCGAGCACTTCCTTGGGACCGCGGGCCACCGGGGTCTGCGACCCGTCGGCCGCCAGCACAACTGCCTCGTTGTCGCTGGTGCCGAAAGCCTTGCCGTCGCCCACCTGGTTCACTACCAGCAGATCGCAGCCTTTAGCCGCGAGCTTCGCCCGGCCGGCCGCCAGGACGTCCGTGGTCTCGGCGCCGAATCCCACGATGACCTGCTCGCGGCGTGTTCTCGTCGTCACCAGCTCGCGCAGGATGTCGGGGTTCTCGACCAGGCCGATCGGCTCGGGCGCCGCGGCCGCCTTCTTGAGCTTGTGGTCGCTCCTGACCGCGGGGCGGTAGTCGGCAACCGCCGCGGCCATCACGACCGCATCAGCATCCGCAGCCGCGGCGAGCACTGCCTCGCGCAGCTGACGGGCCGACGTGACCCGCACGACGCGCGCGCCCGCCGGATCGTCAAGCTCGGTGTTGGCCGCCACCAGGGTGACATCGGCGCCGCGGGCGGCCGCCGTCCTGGCCAGCGCGTAGCCTTGCCGTCCCGATGACCAGTTGCCGATGAAGCGGACCGGGTCAAGTTCCTCTCTGGTGCCGCCGGCGGAGATGACCACGCGCCGGCCGGCCAGATCAGCGGCAAGCCCGGCGGTCCCCCGCGCCAGTGCCCGCAGCGCGACGGCGAAGAGCTCGGCAGGCTCGGCCAGGCGGCCGGGGCCGCTGTCTGGCCCGGTAAGGCGGCCAGCGGCGGGTTCCAGCACAAGCGCGCCGCGGTCGCGCAGTGTTGCCACATTCGCCCTGGTGGCCGGATGCTCCCACATCTCGGTATGCATGGCCGGCGCGAACACCACGGGGCAGCGTGCGGTCAGCAGAATCGCCGTCAGCAGGTCACCCGACATCCCGGCAGCGGCCCGCGCCAGCAGATCCGCTGTGGCGGGCGCGACGAGTACCAGGTCCGCCTCCTGCCCAAGCCGCACGTGCGGGACCTGGTGCACCTCATCCCAGGCGCTCGCGCCCGCGCGCTGGCCGGACAGGGCAGCCCAGGTAGCCTCGCCGACGAAACGCAGGGAATCGGGCGTCGGGACCACCCGCACGGCATGGCCGGACTCGGTGAGGAGCCGGAGCAGCTCGCAGGCCTTGTAAGCGGCTATGCCCGCGCCCACCCCGAGGATGATGCGCATCGGCACCTGCCCGGCGAATCAGGTCCGGCTCAGGCCGCCGGCGGCTCCGTCGCTTCCGCCGTGATCAGCCGTTCGCTGATCTCGCGCAGCGCGATCGACAGCGGCTTTTCCTGGACCCGGGTCTCGACGAGCGGGCCGACGTACTCAAGCAGGCCCTCGCCAAGCTGGGCATAGTAGGCGTTGATCTGACGGGCCCGCTTTGACGCCATGATCACGAGGCCGTACTTGCTGTCCACAACCTCGAGCAGATCGTCGATCGGCGGGTTGATGATGCCTTCTACGGCCGAAGTCCCTGCCACCTTGTGCCTTTCAGGTCTGAGCGCGCGTTCTGTTGGCCGGCTGGGCCGTCACCAAGGCTACCAGCTGGCTGCATACATCCTTGACGGACGTGTTGACAAGCGTGACGTCAAACTCACTCTCCGCCTCCAGCTCTGCGCGCGCCGCCTCCAGCCGCCGGGCAATCACCTCGGGCGGCTCGGTCTCCCGGCCGGTCAGCCGCCGGACTAGCTCATCCCAGGACGGCGGGGCCAGGAACACCAGCAGCGCTCCGGGCACCGCGCGGCGGATCTGGCGGGCGCCCTCGACGTCGATCTCCAGCAGCGCGGGGACGCCGGCGCTGAGCTTCCCCGCCACCGGTGCCCGTGGGGTGCCGTATTTGTTCCCGGCAAACTGCGCCCACTCCAGGAACTCAGCGGCTGCAGCCATCTTGTCGAACTCGTGCTCGCTGACGAAATGATATTCGCGGCCGTCAGCCTCGCCCGGCCGCGGCATCCTGGTGGTCACCGACACCGACTGCCAGATCTGCGGGCAGGTATGGCGCAGGCTCGCCACGACCGTGCTCTTGCCGACACCTGAGGGCCCGGAAAGCACGGTCAGACGCGCGGGGACAGGGGCTCCGTTTGCCTGCCCGCGATGAACAGGGAGATCTGCCACGGACCTTGTATCCCCCGCCCCCGCCCCTGGTATCTGTCGCGTCAGTCAGATATCGCTCGCGAATTCGCTCTCCAGAGCGGTCCGCTGGTTGGAGCCGAGCCCGCGGACGCGCCGCGACTCAGCGATGCCCAGGCGCTCCATAATCTGCTTGGCGCGGACCTTTCCGACGCCGGGCATGGACTCCAGGAGAGCAGATACTTTCATCTTTCCGACAACGTCGTCGGTCTGGCCCTCCTTGAGGACCTGGGGCAGGGTCGTGGAACCGTGCTTGAGCCGGTTCTTGACCTCTGCACGGTCTTTGCGTGCCTTGGCTGCCTTCTCAAGCGCCGCAGCCCGCTGATCGGGAGTGAGTGGAGGAAGAGCCACGCGAGGTCACCTCGGGTTTCGTATCGAAAAAGTCGCTCCGCGAGGGGAAACTAGCGAGTTCGGCCCGCTACGGCAACGCGAACCGGCGTTTGTTGCGTCACAAATTATCCACTATTACCTAGCGAACATGGTCGATTACTTAACGTGATCGATCTACCGTAGCGCGCTGCAGCGCGGGCCGGCGTCGCCGGGCCGTGATTCTGCTCCGTGCGCAGGTCCAGGGCCGCCAAGAGGCGGCCCGCCGAGCAGGCAGCCACACTTTCCACGGTAACTGAGCGGCCGACGTCCTTAATCCCCGGTGCGGGCGCCAGCAGCACGAGTCCCGGGCCGGGCGGCTAGCGAGGCACGGCCTCGGCGCGCCGCAGCGAGGCCGCCACCGCCGCGGCCGCAGCGCCGGGGTCAGCGGCCCCCGTGATCGGGCGGCCGATGACCAGCAGGTCGGCGCCGGCCCGCAGGGCCTCCTCGGGCGTGGCGATCCTGGCCTGGTCGTGGGCTTCGGCACCGGCCGGGCGCACGCCCGGCGTGATCAGCGTAATGTCCGGGCCCACCTCGCGGCGGACCTCAGCGACTTCCCGCGGTGAGCACACGAGGCCGCGCGCGCCAGCCGCTACTGACAGCACTGCCAGCCGCCGGACTGCCTCGCTGACCGGGCCGGCCAGCCCGATTCCGTCCAGATCCTCTTCGCTGAGGGAGGTGAGCACCGTGACCGCCACGATCTTGGCGGCCGGGGCAGCCTCCGCGGCAGCGCTGATGGCTGCTGGGCCCGCCGCGGCGTGGACGGTCAGCATGCTCGGCCGCAGCCGTGCCACCGCGCGGGCAGCACCCGCAACAGTCGCGGGTATGTCGTGCAGCTTCAGGTCCAGGAACACCTGGACGTCGCTGGCACCCCGGATCGATGCGACCGCGTCTGGCCCGTACCGCAGGTACAGCTCAAGCCCGATCTTCACCGTGCTGACGTGCGGTGTCACCAGGCTGGCCCAGCGCGCGGCGGTATCCAGACTGGGCGCATCGAGCGCGACGGCAATCGGCGCTGGCATGGTTATCATCCTCATCTCACTGCACGTTACCGGTGAAGCTGCGCCGGATAGTGGAGCGCGGCCCGTGCGCCAGCCCGACAACCTCGCCGAGGCGCTCAACGCCGCGGCTGGCCAGCTCCCCGTCCAGCTCGCGCAGGATGCGCGCGCACGCGGACGGATCATGAAAAATCGCCGTGCCGACGCTGACCATCGATGCGCCCGCCAGGATCAGCTCCAGGGCATCCTGGCCGGTCTTGACCCCGCCCATCCCGATGATCGGCACATCGGGCAGCGCCTCGCGCACCTGCCAGATGCAGCGCACCGCGATCGGCCGGATGGCCGGACCGGACAGTCCCCCGGTCAGCCCGGCCAGCACCGGGCGCAGCGTCTCCATGTCGATGGTCATGCCGAGCAGCGTGTTAATCATCGATAGGCCGTCAGCACCGGCGGCGACGCACGCCCTGGCGATCGCGACGATGTCGGTCACATCGGGCGACAGCTTGGCGAACACCGGGATGTCGTAGCTGGCCCGGCCGCGGACGGCCTCGATCACCGCGGCCGACGCGTCCGGATCGCAGGCGAAGACCTGGCCGCGGTGCTCGACGTTCGGGCAGGAGATGTTGACCTCGATGGCGGTCACTCCGGCCGCATCGGAAAGGCGCCCGGCGAGTTCCTCGAATTCCTCCACGGTCCCGCCGGCAATCGATACCACCGCACGCGCGCCGTGCGACAGCAGCCAGGGCAGGTCCCGCTGCAGGAAAGCGTCGATCCCCGGGCCCTGCAGGCCGATCGAGTTCAGCATGCCGCTGGGCGTCTCGGCCATCCGCGGCGTCGGCCGGCCCGCCCGCGGCGCGAGCATGACCGACTTGGTCACCACGGCGCCGATCTTCGAGATATCGAAGAACTGCGCCAGCTCGCGCCCGGCGCCTGCGCAGCCGGATGCGGTGAGGATCGGATTCGGCAGCTCGATATGGCCGAGCCGGGTCCGCAGGTCAGCCATCGTGACTCTGCTTCCCCGCAGAACCGTGCTTCCCCGCGGAACCGTGCGGCCGCGACTGCCGCCCCGCTGCCGGTCCGCTCTGGCCACTGCCGTTGGCCTCACCCGGGGCCTGGATGCCGACGTTCCGGCCACCCGCCGCAGCGGCGCTGCGGCGCGACCGCGGCTCCCAGCCAGGCGCGCCGAACGCATCGAACGGGATGGTCCCCACATCGTCCCAGCGCACCCGGTCGCCGCGAAACACCGGCCCGTCGACGCAGGATCGCACCATCCGGGTAATCCCGTCATTGCCGACTACCGGCAGCACGCAGGTCATGCACACCCCGATGCCGCAGGCCATCGCCTCTTCCACGGCCGCCTGCACCGGGATGTCGTAGCGCGCCGCCAGCGCGGTCACCTGGCGCAGCATCGGCATCGGGCCGCAGGCGTAAATGACATCCGCCCGTGCCTCATGGATGATCTGGCCAAGCATGTCGGTGACCACGCCGCGCGCCCCGAGCGAGCCGTCCTCGGTCGTGATCGTCGCCGTGCGTCCCAGCCGCCGCGCTGTCAGCGCACCGAATACGCGGTCGCCGCTGGCACCGCCGAGCAGGAAATCCACCGTGCAACGGCGCTCGCGGAGCCTGTCGGCCAGCGCGAACAGCGGCGCGCTGCCATAGCCGCCGCCGACCAGCAGGCAGCTGGCCGGCTCGCGGGGCACCGGGAAGGGCCGGCCGAGGGGCCCGGTGACGTCGAGCACATCCCTGGCCCGGCGCTCGGCCAGCCAGCGCGTTCCCGGCCCGCGTGCCGCGAACACGAACTCCACCGTGCCGCCGTGGTCGGGCCGGACTCCGTGGATCGAGAACGCCCGGCGCAGCAGCATCGAGGTGTCCGGGCCGCCGACCGCCAGCGCCACGAACTGGCCGGGCCGAAATCGCGCGGCGACGCCGGGCGCCACGATCGTCATCGCGTGGTAAGCATCTACCCGGCGGACCGTCAGCACGGTCCCGCGCACCTGCACGGGGCCGGCTGCCGCCTCGGTCTCGCTGCGCGTCATGACGTGTCCGTCCCGCGCAGCCTCGCCGCGTGCTCCTGCAGTGACCGCACGCCCACCTCGTCCCTGTTGATGGCCTCGATGCCCTGCACGGCGGCCGCCAGCCCCTGCACGGTGGTCACGCACGGGATGCCGCGCCGTACAGCGGCGGTGCGGATCTCGTAACCGTCCCGGCGCGGCCCGGACTGGCCGGGGCCGCCGAACGGCGTGTTCACGATCAGGTCTACCTGACCGGCCAGGATCCGATCCACGATCGTCGGCTCCCCGTCCGGTCCCCTGCCGTCGCTGTGCTTACGCACGATCGTGGCACGTACGCCGTTTCGGCGCAGTACCTCCCCAGTTCCCCTGGTTGCCCAGATTTCGAATCCGAGGTCGGCGAGGCGCTTGACCGGGAAGATCATCGAGCGCTTGTCCCTGCTGGTGACCGAGACGAACGCCCGGCCCTTGACCGGCAGCGAGCCGTAGGCGGCGGCCTGCGACTTGGCGTAGGCAGTGCCGAACACCTCGTCGATGCCCATCACCTCGCCCGTCGAGCGCATCTCCGGGCCGAGCACCGTGTCCACGCCCTCGCCGCGGGAATCGGCGAACCTGCTGAACGGGAGCACGGCCTCCTTGACCGCGATCGGCGCATCGAGCGGCAGCGTGCCGCCGTCGCCGGAGGCCGGGAGCAGGCCCTCGTCGCGCAGCTGCGCGACGGTAGCGCCCAGCATGATCCGGGCTGCCGCCTTGGCCAGCGGGACGGCTGTTGCCTTGGACACGAACGGCACGGTCCGGGATGCCCGCGGATTGGCCTCCAGCACGTACAGGACGCCGGCGGCCAGTGCGTACTGGACGTTCAGCAGGCCCTGCACTCCCACGCCGCGGGCTATCGCCTCGGTCGATGAGCGGATCACGTCGATGTAATCGTGGCCGAGGGTGATCGGCGGCAGCGCGCAGGCCGAGTCGCCGGAATGGATGCCGGCCTCCTCGATGTGCTCCATCACCCCGCCGAGGTAGAGTTCCTCGCCGTCATACAGCGCGTCCACGTCGATCTCGATCGCGTCGTCGAGGAACCTGTCGATGAGGACCGGATGCCCGGCGCCCGCCTGCACCGCCCGCCCGACGTAGGCGGCCAGCGTCGCGTCGTCGTAGACGATCTCCATGCCGCGGCCGCCCAGCACATACGAAGGCCGGACGAGGACCGGGTAGCCGATCGACTCGGCCACCGCCATGGCCTGCTCCGGCGAGTCCGCCGTGCCGTGCCGCGGCGCGGGCAGCCCGGCAGCGTCCAGGACCGCGCCGAACTCGCCGCGGTCCTCGGCCAGGTGGATGGCCTCCGGGGAGGTGCCGACGACCGGCACGCCCTCGGCCGCCAGCGCCCTGGCCAGGCCGAGCGGAGTCTGGCCGCCGAGCTGCACGATCACCCCCGCGACCGTCCCGCTGGCCTGCTCGGCTGCCACCACCTCCAGCACGTCCTCCAGGGTGAGCGGCTCGAAGTACAGCCGGCCGGAGGTGTCGTAGTCGGTGGAGACCGTTTCCGGATTGCAGTTGACCATCACGGTCTCGTAACCGGCCTCCGTGAGCGCGAATGAGGCGTGCACGCAGGCGTAGTCGAACTCGATCCCCTGGCCGATCCGGTTCGGCCCGCTGCCGAGGATGATCACCTTCGGCCGGTCCCCCGGCAGTACCTCGCTCTCGGCGTCATAGGTGGAGTAGAAGTACGGGGTGCGGGCCGCGAACTCCGCGGCGCAGGTATCCACGGTGTGGTAAACCGGCGCGATCCCGAGATCACGACGCAGCCGGCGGACGTCCGTTTCGCTCAGGCCGGCGAGCTGGCCGAGCTGTGCGTCGGAGAATCCGGCAGCCTTCGCGGACCTGATCGAGGCTGCGGACGGCCGCCCGCCCGCGGCAATCCGTTTCGCCTGTTCCTCTATGGCAGCCAGCTGGTCGATGAACCACGGGTCGATCCCCGTCACCCCGGCGAGGTCGGCCGCGTTTGCGCCCGCGCGGATCGCCTGGTGCATGGTGCCGAGGCGGCCGTCGTGCGGCACCGCGCAGCGAGCCAGCAGCTCGGCAGCGTCGCCGGGCGGCGCGGCCCAGCGCAGCGGGGCACCGCGGTCCTCCAGCGAGCGGAGCGCCTTCTGCAGCGCCTCGGCAAAATTGCGCCCGATCGCCATTGCCTCGCCCACCGATTTCATGTGCGTGGTCAGGACCGCGTCGGCACCGGGGAACTTCTCAAACGCGAACCGCGGCACCTTGACCACCACGTAGTCGAGGGCCGGCTCGAAGCTGGCCGGGGTCTCGCCGGTGATGTCATTGCGGATCTCATCCAGCGTGTAGCCGATGGCCAGCCGCGCCGCGATCTTCGCGATCGGGAATCCGGTTGCCTTCGAGGCAAGCGCGGAGGAGCGGGAGACCCTCGGGTTCATCTCGATGACGACCATCCGGCCGGTGCGCGGGTGCACGGCGAACTGGATGTTGCAGCCGCCGGTGTCCACCCCGACCGCGCGCAGCACCGCGATCGCGGTGTCGCGCATGTGCTGGTACTCGCGGTCAGTCAGGGTCATCGCCGGGGCGACCGTGACCGAGTCGCCGGTGTGCACGCCCATCGGGTCGATGTTCTCGATCGAGCAGACCACCGCCACGTTGTCGTTCTTGTCGCGCATCAGCTCGAGCTCGAACTCCTTCCAGCCGAGGATGGACTCCTCCAGCAGCACCTCGGTGACAGGGCTGGCGTCCAGGCCGGCCCCGGCCATCCTGTGCAGTTCCTGCTCGCTGCGGGCGATCCCGGAGCCGGACCCGCCGAGCGTGAACGACGGGCGCACGACCAGCGGGTAGCCGAGCTGGACCGCGGCCTGCTCGCATTCCGCGATCGTGCGGCAGATCCGGCTGTCGGGCACCTCGGCGCCGAGGCCGGTCACGATCTGCTTGAACTGGCTGCGGTCCTCCCCGGCCCGGATCGCGTCGATGTCGGCGCCGATGAGCTCCACCCCGTAGCGGGCCAGCACGCCGGCGTCATGCAGCGCGACGGCTGCGTTCAGCGCCGTCTGGCCGCCCAGCGTCGGCAGGACCGCGTCCGGGCGCTCTTTGGCAATCACCTTCTCCAGCACGTCGAGCGTGATCGGCTCGACGTAAGTGGCGTCCGCGAACTCGGGATCCGTCATGATCGTCGCGGGGTTGGAGTTGACCAGGCTGATCCGGATGCCCTCCTGGCGCAGGACCCGGCAGGCCTGGGTGCCGGAGTAGTCGAACTCGCAGGCCTGGCCGATGACGATCGGGCCGGATCCGATCACCAGGACCGATTTCAGGTCAGCGCGCTTCGGCACGACGCTCGCCCCCTCCCGCTGCCGGCTTCTTGCCGCTTCCGGGCGCCAGCAGCGCTGTCTGGCTGGCCGCAGCCGACCCGGCTGCCACCTGCGCGCCGAGCCGCGGCTCGGCGCAGCCGCGGGGCGGAGAGCCGGCGGCCGTCACCGGGAGCGCTCCATCAGGTCGCAGAACTCGCCGAACAGACCGGCCGCGTCATGCGGGCCCGGCGCCGCCTCCGGGTGGTACTGGACGGTGAAGGCGGGCGCGTCCAGCAGCCGCAGTCCTTCTACCACGCCGTCGTTGAGGTTCACGTGGGTGACCAGTGCCGGGCCAAAGTCCGTCTCGAACGGCGCGGGCGGCCCGTCGCCGCCCCATCCGGCATCCGGCGCGGGGCCGGAACCCGGCGTCGCCGCCGCACCGGGCATCGCGACCGCGAAACCGTGATTGTGGCTGGTGATCTGGACCCGGCCGGTGCGCAGGTCCTGCACCGGCTGGTTCACGCCGCGGTGCCCGAACCGCAGCTTGTAGGTTTCCAGGCCGAGCGCGCGGCCCATGATCTGGCTGCCCAGGCAGATGCCGAACACCGGCCGCCCCGACCGCAGCACGCCGTCCATCGCCCGGACCGCGTAGCCGGCGGCTGCCGGATCGCCAGGCCCGTTGGAGAAGAACACCCCGTCCGGGCCGAGCGCTAGAACTTGCGCCGCCGTCGACGTGGCCGGCAGCACGTGCACCTCGCAGCCGAGCCTGGCCATGGCCCCGGGCGTCGCCGCCTTGATGCCCAGATCGACGGCGGCTACCCGGAACCGGACCGCAGTGCCGTCCGGCGGCGCCACCACGTAGGGTTCCGGGGTGGACACCTCACGGGCCAGGTCCGCGCCCGCCATCGGCGGACTGGCGAGCACCCGCTCGAGCAGCGCGGCCGGATCGTCCTCAGTGGTGCTGATGGCCGCGCGCATCGCGCCGCGCTCGCGCAGGTGCCGGGTCAGCGCGCGGGTGCCGCTGATCGCGATGCCGGTGATGCCCTGCGTGCGCAGTTCCTCCTGCAGGCTGCGCTGCGCCCGCCAGCTGGAGGCGATCCTGGACGGCTCGCGGACGACATAGCCGCTCACCCAGATCTGGCCGGACTCCGGGTCGGTGTCGTTGACGCCGGTGTTGCCGATGTGCGGGGCCGTCATCGCGACGATCTGGCGGCAGTAGGACGGGTCGGTCAGGGTCTCCTGGTAGCCGGTCATGCCGGTATTGAAGACCATCTCGCCGAACGTTTCGCCCTCGGCCCCGAAGGCGGCGCCGCAGAAGGCCGTGCCGTCCTCGAGCATCAGCATCGCTGGCAGCGCGCCAGCCGCCTGCCCGGTCACCGAGCAAGCTTCCCGTCCAGCACCGTCGGGGCGCCGCGCAGGAAGGTCGCCACGACCTGGCCAGGCAGCATCATCCCGGCGAACGGGGAGTTGCGGCTCCTCGAGGCGTGCGCCGCGGGATCGACCGGCTTGCGCACCGCCGGGTCATAGAGCACCAGGTTCGCCGGCGATCCGGCCGCGAGCGGCGCTCCGTGCCACGGGGCGCCGTGGCCGTCCAGGCGGCCGATGACCGCCGGCCGGGCCGACATCCGGTCCGCGACGCCGGCCCAGCCGAGCAGGCCGGTCTCGACCACCGCGGCGTGCACCACCCGCAGCGCCGTCTCCAGTCCCGTCATCCCGAACGCCGCCACCGTCCACTCGGTTTCCTTGTCCTCCAGCGGATGCGGGGCGTGGTCGGTGGCGACGCAGTCGATGGTGCCGTCTGCGAGTCCTTCCCGCAGCGCCGCCACGTCCGCTGCCGTCCGCAGCGGAGGGTTGACCTTGAAGACGGGGTCATAGCCGACGGCGAGCTCCTCAGTGAGCAGCAGATGATGCGGAGTTACCTCGGCCGTCACCCGCCAGCCCTTTGACTTGGCCCAGCGGATGATCTCCACCGAGCCGGCCGTCGAGACGTGGCAGACGTGCAGGGCCGAGCCCACGTGCGCGGTCAGCAGGCAGTCACGGGCGATGATCGCCTCCTCGGCGACCGCGGGCCAGCCCGGCAGGCCGAGCTGACCGGACATCTCGCCCTCGTTCACCTGGGCACCGTCGGTCAGCCTGGGCTCCTGGGCGTGCTGGGCGATTACCCCGTCGAACGCCTTGACGTACTCCAGTGCCCGGCGCATCAGCACGGCATCGGACACGCACCGGCCATCGTCGGAGAAGACCCGGACCCGCGCGGCCGAGTCAGCCATCGCGCCCAGCTCGGCCAGCTGGCGGCCGGCCAGGCCCGCGGTCACCGCGCCGACCGGCTGCACGTCGCAGCGCCCAGCCTGCCTGCCGAGCCGCCAGATCTGCTCAACGACACCCGCGGTGTCCGCGACCGGGTCGGTGTTGGCCATCGCATGCACCGCGGTGAAGCCGCCCAGGGCAGCCGCCGCCGTTCCGGTCCGCACGGTCTCGGCGTCTTCCCGGCCCGGCTCGCGCAGGTGGGCGTGCAGATCCACCAGGCCGGGCAGGGCGATAAGGCCGCTGGCATCCAGCACCTGGGCGCCGCGGACGGTCCCGGCCGCGGCTGTGTCGGCAATGATCCCGTCGCTGACCAGGATGTCGGCCGGCTCGCCGCCCAGCGGGCTGGCGCCCCTGATCAGCCAGGATGACGGGCCCTGCCGGTCCTGCGGCCCGCCGACATCGCCGCGGCCGGCCATCGCTGTCCCTGCGGTCATCGCTGCGCCTCCGATCCGCCCAGGAGCAGGTACAGCACGGCCATCCGCACACTGACCCCGTTGGCTACCTGCTCCACGATCGTGGAGCGCGGCGAGTCAGCGACCTCGGCGGCGATCTCCACTCCCCGGTTCATCGGCCCCGGGTGCATCACGATCGCGTGCCCCGGCAGCAGTCCCATCCGGTCGGCGTCCAGCCCGTACCGGCGGCTGTACTCGCGCACCGTCGGGAAGTACGCGGCATTCATCCGTTCCTGCTGTACCCGCAGCATCATCACCACGTCGCTCTTGGGCAGCGCCGCCGACAGATCGTAGCCAACCGCGCAGGGCCAGCCGCCGACGGCGACCGGCAGCAGCGTGGGCGGGGCGACGAGCGTCACCTCGGCGCCCAGAGTGTCCAGCAGCAGGACGTTGGACCTCGCGACCCGGCTGTGCAGCACATCGCCGACGATCGTCACCCGCAGCCCGTCCAGGCGGCCCAGCCGCCGCCGCATCGTGAATGCGTCGAGCAGTGCCTGCGTCGGATGCTCGTGCGCCCCGTCCCCGGCGTTCACCACGCTGCCCTGCACCCAGCCAGCCAGCCGGTGCGGTGCGCCCGATGCGCTGTGCCGGATCACCACGGCGTCGGCGCCCATCGCCTCCAGTGTCAGCGCGGTGTCTTTCAGGCTTTCGCCCTTCGCCACGCTGGAGCCCTTGGCGGAAAAGTTGATCACGTCGGCGGACAGCCGCTTAGCCGCGGCCTCGAACGAGATCCTGGTGCGGGTGGAGTCCTCGAAGAAGAGGTTGACGACCGTGCGCCCGCGCAGCGTCGGCAGCTTCCTGATCGGCCGGTCGGCGGTCTGGGCGAGCTCTTCGGCCGTATCCAGGATGAGCAGCGCGTCCTCGCGGCTCAGGTCCGCCGCGGAGATGAGGTGCCGGTTCACTCGTCCGCCTTCCCTGCCTGGCCGGGCCCGGCAGCGCCCGGGCCGGCTTCCCCAGGGCCGTCGTCGCCGGCGCCGCCGGTGCTGAGTACTACCGCATCACGGCCGTCTATCTCGGACAGCAGCACCCGGACGACCTCGGGCAGCGAGGTAGGCAGGTTCTTGCCGACGTAATCGGGCCGGATAGGCAGCTCACGGTGACCCCGGTCGACTAGCACGGCGAGCTGAACGGCCCGGGGCCTGCCGATGTCATTCAGCGCGTCGAGCGCCGCGCGTACCGTCCGGCCGGAGTAGAGCACGTCGTCGACCAGCACGACCACCGTCCCGTCGATGCCGGTAACCGGGACGTCGGTATGACCGAGTGCCCTGGCGGGCCGCAGCCGCAGGTCGTCCCGGTACATGGTGATGTCCAGTGAGCCAACCGGGACAGCGCGCCCCTCGACCTGAGTCAGCCGCTCAGCGAGCCGGCGCGCCAGCGGCACTCCCCTGGTCGGGATGCCCAGCAGCACGACGTCGGGTGCGCCGTCCGTGCGCTCCAGGATCTCGTGCGCGATCCTGGTCAGCGCGCGGCTGATCTCGGCTGGTTCCCAGACCGTCTTGCTGGCCCGCAATGCGGGATCAGTCGCAGGCGGGCCGGCGGGGCCTGGATCGGCCGGGCCGGTGTCGTCGCCACCGGGACGAAACGCATGCGCCACGAGGACCCCCTTTCCCGCCTCACAGGACGGGTCTTAAAGGACGTCTGTCCGCACCACCGTAGCAGTCGGGCGCAGCTGGACAGCTACGGCGGAGCCGGCGCGGCGCCGGCCATACCGGCATGCGGTCGGCAGAGCGGCTGATCAGTCACCTGCGCAATCGGCGCGCCGGCTGCGGCCGGGGCATGCCGCTGCACTAACGTTCCCGCCGAGGATAGGACCCGCTGGCACGCATGACGCACTGGCGATCGGCCGGGCGATCTGTACTCGGCGTGACTGGCGTGATCCTTGTCACATGTATCGAGATAGATCATGATCTGCGAGGTTTGCGGCTGGGTGCCGACGGGACAGCCAACCGGCCGCGGAGGCTGGCAAACGCAGGCTTTCGGCCGCTGCGGCAGCCCGTCGGCAGACGCGCGACAGGCCGTCGGCCGCGGGGCGCGAGGATGGCCCACCGCGCGTAAGTTCATCCGCTTTTTGCCATTCGGCTTGACCTTGTCGCGCTCGCGGCCTACCGTCACTGTCCGTAACCATCACTCTCAGCTACGACAGGCCAGGGGGCCAGCATCATGCCATCTGATTACGCCAAGACCTTGGGTGCGCGGCTGCGTGCCATCCGCACGCAGCAGGGACTCTCACTGCATGGTGTCGAGGAGAAGTCCCGCGGTCGGTGGAAGGCGGTCGTGGTGGGCTCATACGAGCGCGGCGACCGTTCGGTCACCGTGCAGAAACTAGCTGAGCTCGCCGAGTTCTACGGCGTTCCCGTATCCGAGCTGCTGCCCGGCGATGTGCTCCCAACGCTGATCGCGCCATCGCCGAAGCTCGTCATTGACCTGGAGCGCATGGCACAGCTCCCCAAGGAGCAGGCTGGCCCGCTTGCCCGCTATGTCGCCACCATTCAGAGCCAGCGAGGTGACTACAACGGCAGGGTGCTGTCGATCCGCCAGGAGGACCTGCGTTCGCTGGCAGTTATTTACGACAAAACGCCCACTGACCTCACCGAGGAACTGATCACGTGGGGAATCTTGAACTCGGATGCGCGGGGCGCCATCGAGTCCTTCTGAGCGGGCCCCTGCGTTTTTCAACCAGCACCGGGCTTCAACCAGCACCGGGCTTCAACCAGCACCGGGCTTCAACCAGCACCGGGCTTCAACCAGCACTGCGCATCGGCAGCAGCGGCTGAGCCGGCACGCCGAGGGCGTTCTCGGCGAGTGACACGAAAGTTCCGGCATCACGCAGCAGGTCATCTGCCTCCCGGAGGGTGACCGCGCGGGGCAGCCCGGCCTCGGCTGCCGCGCGCTTGCCGGCGCCGGCCGCGAAGAACGCTGCCCACTCGCTGAGCGCGGGCTCGACTCTGGGCAGCAGCTCCCAGACGCTGCGCGGCCGCTTCCTGCGGCCGCCGGCTCCCGGCTGCGGCCTGGCAGCCACCACAGCTGCGGCTGCGCGCAGCGCCGCCAGATGAGCCGCCACGTACCTGGCGCCTGCCGAGGTCTCGCACTCCGCCGCGGCCAGCCCATGCCGCGCCGACTCAAGGAGCGCTAGCGCCGACGGCGCCACCCTGCAACTGGTCTGATCGGGGCGCATCTGCGCGATCGTGTTCATCCATATCCTCCACATCCGCTGAGCAGCCGGCCGGGCGGGGCGCTTCCCCTCGCCACGCCCGGCCGGTGCCCGGCAGTCCCAGGGGGTAGGAAGCCGGGCGGCCTCACGAGTTCTATTCGAACAGAAATTCGGCTAGCTGTCCAGTGGCTTGCATCTGCGTTCGAAGTTACAAGGCGGGTCTGACAGAACGAGGCAGCGAGCGCGCCGCAAGGCACGCCATATCGCACTACCCCGGCCGTCGCCGGCGCCCGGTGGCATACGCTGGCCGCCGTGCGCAGTTCCGCGCTGGTCAGCGAGCTCGACGCGGACGGTTTCCGCGACGCGCTGGACCTGCTCCTTGCCGTCTACGCTGCCGCCATGCGGCCAGAGCCGATGCAGCTGCCCGGCAGGCGCGCCATCATGGAGCGGCACGCGGCCTACCCCGACTTCCGCGGACTGGCCGTGTCGGCTGAGCCAGGCGGCCCGGTGATCGCCTTCAGCTATGGCTTCCGGGGAGCCACCGGCCAGTGGTGGCATGACGTCGTGGCAGCGGGGATCAGCGCAGCCTGGGGATCGCAGTTCGCGGCCGCATGGCTGGACAACGCGCTGGAGATCGCCGAGGTGCACGTGCACCCCGACCACCAGGGCCGCGGCATCGGCCGCAGCATGCTGCTGACGCTGACCACAGACCGGCATGAGCACACCGCAGCGCTGTCAACCAGGGACGCCGATACCCCGGCCAGGCGGCTCTATC